>WNFR01000252.1_pt1 | contig 53877 bp, 33 predicted proteins | sample 5400221 | NCBI WGS metagenome assembly WNFR01 (sample SAMN13153357, study PRJNA577476) | soil metagenome | isolation source: 40 cm soil under Madrone tree | place: USA:California | collected 2016-06-14
GCATCGCGCCGCACGTCGTCAGCCTTATCAACTGCTTCGTACACGCGCTCGACCGTGAAGCCGTGCTCTGAAGGATCAAGCTTGAGGCTCGCCGGTGCGTACTGCATCGCAACTCGATAGTACAACCGGCCTGGGCCTTCTTTGCTCAGTATCAAATTCTGGGACGCGCCGGTCTCGGCCAATGCTCGCATCGGGACATTGACGTTGTGACGTTCGGTAGTGCGCCCTCGAAACTCGTGCCCACCTGCATAAGCCTCCCCGAGCCACGCGCGCGCGACGAAATCGGGCGTTACTTTTTCATAAGTCGCAAAGTACTTATCGAGCGCAAGCAGCACAAACGCGTTCTCCTGAGTGTTTTCCCATCTGCCTTGCTTGCGGTGCGCGAGCAGGCCGCGAACGAGCTTGGGAATCAAGTCGCTCGCCGGCTGGTCCTTGATCAACGCTTCGAGTATGACCCCGTCAGCACGACGATCAGAGTGCATCAGCAAATAATCGTTGTCCTGGTACGAAGTCACGAAATGAGCTGTGGCGGCTTCTTCTGTGGCGCGGTTGTTCAGATGCTTGCGGATGGCGGCAAGCTCTACCTGCGACGCCGGATCGCCCGACAACACCGACAGCAGCCAGCCGAGTCCTTCAAGCGAGAGCCCGTCGAGACCGCCTCCTGCGATCAAGATGCGCGCCCTTGCAGTGTCTCTATCGCCCACCAGGTTGCGTACGTAGAGCGAGTAAGCAATAAGCGAGCGGCGAGCGACGGGGCCGTAGTAACCCGGAATGTGCTGCTCGATCTCGCGCAGGTACTTCTTTGATCGATCGAGCATCGAAGCCGGAACCTCGAAACCTTTTTCCTTGGCGCGCTGGAGCGCGTGGGCAACGTGGATGCTCACGTAAGGCCACGACTCATCGCCTCGCCGCCAGAATCCAAAGCCGCCGTCGTCGCTTTGGCGCGACTCCAACCGCTTGATGTCCCGAGCTACGGCGTCGATCATCTCTTTCGGCTCGGGCAGTCCCTTCGCTTTGAATGCCGCAAGCACATCCTTCAACGCGGCCACGGCGAGCACTCTAGACGACAGTTGCTCCGAGCACTCGAACGGATAGGACACCAGATAAAGTACCGCGTCGGTCAACGCTTGTAGCTCGGTTGATGACGTTGTTATTTCGAGTCCGCCGAATTGGTTGATCGCATCGCTCGGCGCTGCAACCGGCTGCACGATAGCGCCTTCATCGATCTCGCCGTAGGTCGCAAAGGCTTCAGTCGTCGCTGGAGTCCACACCGGCAACTCGATCTCGGCGGCGTCGGCCCATTTGCCGGAGACGCCCGCGATTTGAAATCTCGCAGTCCCTGCGCGCGCGGCTGAAACCGGGAAGCGCACTTCGACTCGATCATTGGCCGCGACAGTCACACGGCGGCCGGCGCCCGCGGTGAGTTCGGCGTTGCTGGCTCGGACTGCTACATCGACATCCATCGGCGAATCAGTCTGGTTCTGGACGACGATGGGCAATTCGAAAGTGTCGCCGAAGTTGAGGAATCGGGGCGCTGAGGGACGCACCATTAACGGAAGCCGCGCTGTAATGTTTGATTCGTTAGCACCGAACTGCTTGCCGCCGGCGACGGCGATGGCCATCACCCGATAGCGAGTCAGGCTGTCGGGGAGTTTCACTTTGACGCTCGCGCGCCCGTTTGCATCGGTCCGTACAGCGGGAGCGAACGTCGCAAGCGCGTCGAAGTTCTGGCGAGTGCGGATTTGTTGTGCCTCGTCATTTCGCACAATTAGCGCGTTTAGTTCCTTAAGCGACTCAGCTTTCATATAGAATGTGCGCGGACCTGCGGGATCCCCACGACCACCACCAAGCCGTGCGAGATGGTCGTAGCGTCCAGCCCCCGAACCATTTCCTCGCCGCAATTGCTCCGCTAGGTCCTGAGGAGCCGCGAGCAGCACGTCTTGCCGCAGATGATGATCGGTCACCTCGGAGCCGCGTTGAGCGTAGAACGTCGAGATAGGATCACCGATTCGGTACGCAGTCAAAGCGAGCACCGCTTCATCGACCACAACAATCGCGAGCTCGCTTCCGTCGACCGGTTTGCCTGCAGCGTCTAGTACCTCGACGTCAACCGTTGTTTCGCCGCCCGGCTCTAGAGTTTTGTCGCGCGGCTTTGCTTCGACCGCGAGCTTTCTCGCGAGTGGCGGCACTTGCAGGTTCAATTCTCCCTTTGCGAATGCTGGCCGCTTAGGCAGTTTCTCGGCGGGCACGCCCTCGTTGTCGGTGCGCACGGCCGCGCCTACGAGATCAACCTGCACATGAATGTTCGGTGTGTAACCTTCCTGGATCGGAATGCGAAGCGTGTGTGACGGGCCGTCCATCGCAAATCGTTCCGAGCTCACGATGCCTGAACGCCTGAGCGTTAACACTCCTTCCGCCGGATAGAAAGGCGCTTGCACGAGAATCTCTGCAGTGTCACCCGCGCGATAATCTTTGCGGTCAGGAATCATTTGAGCGTCTTCTTGCTGAACATCTCCCTTCGGTACGACCTTTCCGCCGGCGACCCACAGCGTCAGCTCGCTCTCGTTCTTGCGCTCGCGGTCGTCCTGGATCGTCGCGGTCACGCGATACTGCCCGCCTTCTTTAGTCTCGAAACGGCACTCGACCGGAGTCGCTGCGGATTTTACTGTGCATTCCTGTGGGTTCTTTTCCTGCTGGTTCCATTCGCCTTTTTCAAACACCCAATCCATCAACACAGCGCGCATTTTTATTTCGCGTCCCGCGATCAGTTTTCCATCGAGATCGGCGACGATCGATTGCACGATGAGCGGCTCGCCTTTTTGCACGAACGTGCGAGGGCTGCGAATCCCGACGTAAAGATCAGCGGGGTGCACGAGCAGATTCGTCGATGCAGTCCACGCCTGACGGTTCACGTCCTTCACTATTGCCTGAGCAGTGACAGTTGATGGCTGAGGCGGATCGACGGCAACGAAGTCCATGCGCAACGTGTGTTTACCGGCGGCGGCGGTTCGGCCGCTGAACGTCTCGACCTTCGTCTGACCATATGTGCTTCGTTCGATCCACCACGGAATCCATTTCCCGAAAGTGAAGTCGTCACGATTGGGGGGAGTGAAATGCGCAGGCGATGTAGTTACAAGCCAGCCAACCTCCGAGTTCGCGAGGCCGCCGCCAGCGTAGTAAGCCGCGTTTACCGTCGTGGTTGCACTGCCGCCCACGAAGTGCGGGCCTTCCGAAGCTTGCGCCGTGACTTCAAACTCCGGCCGTCGAAATTCCTGAACTTGAAAATCGTGCGACTCCGGATTCCTTGCCGCGAGACCGTCTCCGTGCGCATCAAGCCGAATGTGGGCGTAGCCGAGGTTCATCGTCGCCGGCAGCTTGAACGCGGTGTCGAATCCGCCCAGCGCGTTGATTCGAGCTTCGCCTTTGAGCACTTCGTTGTCACGCGAGTCTTTCACGACGTAAGCGACTGATGTCGCTATCCCGTCGAGCAAACCGACGTCGCCGCCTTTGCCGTCACCGACGCGGCGAATCCAACCTTTGACGTGAACTTCTTCGCCGGGGCGATACATTTTGCGATCGTCGAATACGAACCATCGCAGCGAATAGCCCGGCGTTTTCTTGACCCAAACGCTGCGATCGCTCCAGTAGGTGTTCTCTGGAAGAATTGCTACGTCGCGGCCCCTGCGAGCGACGAGAATGCGCGGACCTGTATTTGAACCGCCGGCGAGTGTGATGTGAGCGATTCCGTCAACACGTGTTGTTGCGCTGCCCTCGGACCGCAAGCTGGCAGCTTGCGCTACGTCTACTGAGAGCTGCGCGCCATCTATTGGCTTGCCATCTTTGAGCGACGTGGCCCAGCCTATCAATTCGGAGTTATCAACAAAGGCGTCGAGTCCGATTTGAGTGACCTGCGCCCACACGGCTACCGAGTCGCGGTAACGCCTGGCCGTTGGAACAACCGGCTCGACAATGATGAACACCTGGCCAACCCCTTCGTCGAGCACGGGGCTGAGATCAATGCGAGTCTCGGCCATCTCATCAGGTTTAGCTGTTACGCTGACGATCTTCGAAAGAGCCAACCGGCCAGGCGGTGTCTGCGGAGTTCTATCGCCCCCGTCGCGCATGTAGGCGAGGAACTGGCGCCAATGCTCGGGGCCTACCGAGTAGAGGCGCACTTTCAAAGTGCTGTGATTGATGCTGTAAACCGAAAGTCGGGGCGGCGCCGCGGGATCCAACACAACGAATTGCTTGTCCGGTCCCGCGAGAGCAGCCGGCGCCGACCCCACGTTGAAGACGATCGCTGCGGTCTGGCCAAGAGTCTGTCCGAACTGGTCGCGCATCGCCGGATCGAGCGTTACGCGATAACTCGTGCGGCCGCGCTTGATTCCGCTGATGTTGAGCGTGTTGCCGTAGATCGCGCTCTTCAAGCTGATGGGTGGCGGCTCCTTACCGGCGGGGCTGATCTCTTCAACTCGCACCTGGGACTGTTCGAAGCTCGAGCCGTCAATCGGATTTCTGAATTGGATACTCCAGTCGTCAAACGGAGAGCAGCCCGCGCCATAGCCGCACTCATGCTTGACCACGCGCAACGGTCCGTAGGTGCTAAAAGCAAAACTCTGCGCGGTTGCCGTTTTCAGCGGCCCTTCGAGCGACGGAGTGCCGGGCCCGATTGTCACGTTGATGGAAGAACCGCTGGGCAGCGGCGCTCGCGAGGTTGCATTGCCGGAATCAACAACGCGGAACGCCAGCCAGCAATCCTTGGTTACGCGAGCGGCCAGCTTACTTACGGTCTCGTCCGCCGCGACTTCTTCGTTAGTGGCGAGCCGCGGTTTCCAGTCACGATTGCTCGATCGCACGCGAATCGTGTCAAGCACGGACGCAGGGCTGATCCTCTGATCGAACTCGACAAACATCAACGGGTCGCGTGTTGTTGGACCGTCGTTTGGATAAGACGACTTCAACACGGGCGGCGGAGTCGTGAACTTCCAACTCTTCGGCGCCGCGAGAATGGCTCCTGTGGCTGATTTCGTGGCGGCCGGAATTTCAGCCGTGTACTCGGTTGCCATCGGGAAATGGCCTTCGGTTTCAAACAGCAGGGTCTTCGTGCCTACCCATCGCCAGTGGCCGGGAGGCTGCGGCGTGAGCTTAACCGGCACACCTGCCGCGACCGTGTCTTGATGTGAAGTGACCGCCACCATCGGCTGAGAAAACGTCACGCTGAGTTGAGGAACCAACGGTACGTCACCTTCGGGCGAGTATCGAAGCACCTCGAGCGGGCCGGTCGCCACACCAGCCGGCGCGTCGAGCGTCGCCGGAGGCGGGAATGAATCCGTGATGGTTCTGCCGCTGCGCGGCGGAGGCAGCGAGCGATCACGCAACGCAAAGTCCTGCTCGTCGCTCGGCTCTGATTTCAGAGGCTGAAGCCGCTTCAAAACTCTTTGCGCGTCCTCCTCAGAAAGCCGTGCGGCGGGCGCAGCCGAAGCGATAGGCTGATTTTCCGTGACGGGTGTACCCTCACTCAATCTTAGCTGCAATCCTGTTTTCACATCGCTTCCCTGCGCACGCGATGTTGAGCCGCGTCTCGTCTGGCCCTTTGCGATTTGCGCGGTTAAAAGGCCGACAGACTGCAGCAAAACCAACAGCACGCACAAAGCGATTCTCAAACGCGTCAACATACAAGTGCTCCTCGCCTGGCTTGAAGGTTAATACGGAAGGGGCGCGTTCTGTCCAAGCGCATTAGATCACGAAGCGGACATGAGATTGAACACCCAGGCGACCCGCCCGTTGCGTTATTTCTTGCGGTTTGGGGACGGGATGTAGCGAACTGTCCGGTCTTCGCGCCGGCCCGGTATCCGAACCAACCCGGGCAGACGGACAGGTACATCTTTAGAGGAGGTCGCCAAGACTGGGCGTCGGACTTCTGTAAGGCCGGCGGGATGCGAGAGGGAGGCGTGGGATACCTTACACCGAATAGCCCGGGCCGTGTTTGAACTGTTCGGAGGGTGACGCGGCATCGGCTGTCCGCTCGAGAATGCACCGAAGCTCGACGCCGACAAGATTTGATTCGGCCGGCGATTGTCTGCAGTAGCGCACGATGCATCTTTTAGCGTTCATGGCCGAAATTCTCGCAACTGTCGCAGGCCACTTCGCGATATCGATCGATAGGCGCAACACCGTCGTTGGCGCGACGCGATGCGCAAGTAGAAGTTTCAATCCGACTTCACTGACGTCAACAGTCTCGGTGAACTCCCGCCAGCCGCCGGCGTCTGATATCACAACCAGGGGCACGCGCGTTGATACTCGCGGAGCCTGACGGCGATTCTCCGCCGTGACTAACTCGAAGTCGGTGTTTCCGCTCGAAATGTTCTGTTGCGAAAACGGAGTCATTCCATGAATCACGCCGGCGGATACGAATTGGAAGTCGAGCGCTTCTTGCTCGCCTCGAGTGTCAATCGGCGCCTCAACGAATCCGTCTACTTGTTCGACTGTGCGGTCCAGGTCGCCATTCTCCAGAGACTTCTCCCCAACGACCGGCAGGTTGCAGTCTTCGCCCCTATCGAGGGCGATCAGCGTTTGAAACGTTCGCTCAGCATTGTCCAACGGTCCGGCCGACAGAAATGACGCGTTCGACGGGTCGATTTCAGCCATGCGCTGGTAGGCGTCCAGCGCTTTGTCTTCGCGCCCCGCGCGCCGATATGCATCGGCAACGTCGGCGTACTGGCGGCCCGCTTCTCCCCGGAGCCCCCGTGCCAGATAATAATCCGCGAGTTGCGCGGCCGAGTCGACGTCGGTGGGATCGATCCGAAGTAGCTTCTTGAGGAGTGCAATGGCTTTCGGCGTAGAACCCTGGTGCCGATAGCCTTGAGCGACACGAGAGAAGATCAGCTTGGCGTCCTCGTTGAGCCCCACTCGCGCGTAGAGGTCCCCCAGCGTGTTGAGCGTTGTGAGATCGGTCGGATCCCAGTTAACCAGCTTGCGATATTCTTCGATCGCTCGCGTGATTCTGCCTCGCGACAAATGTCTCTCGGCGGTTCGCATCGTTTTTGAAGAATCAAAAATCATGAGCCTCCGAATCTTAGGTCCACGGGTGTTCGGCGCCGCCGTCGCCTACATCACTGAAACGATGCACCCGGGACCAGGTCTCAGATCAGCCTTGACTCCAGCAGGATCGCCCCAAGGCGCGTCACCACGCTATAGGATCGCTGGTCGCGTCCGCGGGCGCTCCGGTGTTGAATCGGATCACTCCAGTCTCATCGACAAAGAAGTAATCAAGTGAGCCAGTGTCGCCAGTTGGCGTCGCCTTGCACGTGAAAGTCTTGGACGTAGGACCAACCAGGATCTCAAAGGTGTAGCCGCTCTTGTGGCCCTCGCCCAGATCGCCGTAAACCAGCGCTTCGGTGTAAAGCGTATTTAATGTCGCATATGCTTGGTGAGTTCTCTCGTACATGTACTCGGCGCTGGTTATGGTCCTGAGAGATTGAATTGCAGAACCGGAATTGGCGTAGTGCCGCGCACGGCTCACTCCCGGCATCGCCATAGAGGCAATGATGCCGATGATCGTTACCACAAACAGGAGTTCAATTAACGAGAACCCGCGCTGTTGTTGTCTCGGATATTGCCTGACTTGTGTCTTGCTGAACATCGCTCCTCCTGCCTTCGGTCCTGTGTGTTTTCGGTCACTTTCCTGTTCCCTAACTCATATTCACGAGCGCTCGAAGTCTGAACGCGTTAGCTTGATGTTCAAAGTTCGGGCGGTTAACTAACGAAATGAATAACGGCGTGAGAATTCCAGAGGCAACGTCTGTCTGTCCGGGCCGGAAGAGCTATGACCGAGCGCGTTTTTTGTAGCGCCGATCGGGTTCCGGGCGTATAAGAGAATCCGCGGAAGAACTCGCGCAAAGGAGAGGTTTCATGCTGAATCTTCGCAGGCTGACTGCCATCATCACACAACTGGCTCTGGTAGCCGCTTTCACGTTCTCAACCGTCGCGGCAAAGAGCAACGGCCGGGATGCGATTACCCAGGACGACCTGAAGGAATGGTTGACCTATTTGGCTTCCGATGAGCTCGAGGGTCGCAACACCTACACCGAAGGGCTCGGACTTGCAGCAGGCTACATTGCCGAGCGCCTGCGGTCCTGGGGCGTCAAACCCGGTGGCCCCAACGGTTCATTCTTTCAACGAGTCGCGGTGCTCGGGGTCAAAAGCGATAACAATTCCACCATCACCCTCGAAGCGGGCGGCCAGACTCGCACGTTCAAGAACAAGGAAGGCATAAACTTTCCTTCAAACGTCGGAGGCAAGCGCACGCTTACGTCGGATCAAATCGAGTTTGTGGGCTACGGATTGAACACGCCGCTTGCGAAGCACAACGACTACGAGGGCAGGAAAGTGAAGGGCAAGACGGTCGTGTTTCTCGGGAGCACCCCGCCCAAAGGAATGGAGGGAACGCAATACCGTCGAGCGCTGGGTGGTCGTTCGCGTTACGCGACTGAGCAGGAGGGCGCGGTCGCAAGCATAGGCGTGGCGGGCGTCGGCTTTCGACGGGGTGGGGGTGGCCAACCCGGAGGGCAAGGACAGGGTCAGGGTCAAGGACAAGTTCAGGGTCAAGGCCAGGGTCAAGGACAAGGGCAGGCACAAGGCCAGGGTCAAGGACAAGGCGGCCCTCCCGGAGGCGGTCAGTTTGGCGGAGGTCAGGCGGACGGTTCGGACTTCACAACGGTTCAGAGGTTGGACGCCCCAACGCCACCGGCGGCTACTGGGCAGGATGACTTCTTCGAGTTTCTCTTCAGCAGCAGCGATGTGAAATACGCGGAGCTGAAAGACAAAGCCGCGAAGGGCGAACCGCTGCCGAGCTTCACCCTGAAGAACGTGCGGATAACCTTCAACATAGATGCGAAGTATCAGGTCGTGCGAACTCAATACACCCACAACGTCGTTGGCATAATCGAAGGCTCAGATCCAAAACTCAAAGACACCTACGTTGCGTTTGGTGCGCACTACGATCACGTCGGTTACTTCGAGGGCGACCCGACTCAACCCGCGAACGCGCCCCGGGGCATTAGACCTCCAGGCCGAGTGACTGAGGGAGCGGCGAACGATCGAGTCTGGAACGGAGCGGATGACGACGGCTCCGGAACCGTTACGATTATGGCCATGGCGAAAGCGTTCGCGACTGGGCCGAAGCCGCGACGTTCGCTCATTTTCGTTTGGCACTCGGGCGAGGAAAAAGGACTGTGGGGCTCGCGCTACTTCGCGGACTACCCGACGGTGCCAATCGACAAAGTGGTCGCGCAGATCAACATGGACATGGTTGGGCGCAATCGCGACAACAAAGCCGAAGAAGCCAACACCGTGTACATCGTCGGATCGGATCGCATCAGCACCGAGTTTCACAACATGACTGTCGATGCGAACGGGGTGCTTGCGAAGCCGTTAAAGCTCGACTACGAGATGAACGATCCGACGGACCTCGAGCAGATTTATTATCGCAGCGATCACTACAGCTACGCGGCGAAGGGTGTGCCGATCGTGTTCCTCACAACCGGTCTTCATCCCGATTATCACGCGAACACCGACAGCGTTGAGAAGATCAACTTCGAGAAGATGGCGCGCATCGGACAATACGCTTACGAGATTGGAATGCGCACGGCGAACCTGGATCACGCGCCGGCTCGTGACAATCGGGGCCCGCGTGTTGGTAAGGGAAGCGCCGGGAAGCTCGCGCTGTAGAAGATCAAGGCACAAACTCCGAGACACGACGTAGACGTTCCTAGTTCGGCCTTCAGGCGGAAGTTCGTAGGGGCTTATCGTGAAATCTATTCTACGAACTTCCGCCTGAAGGCCGAACTACGAACTCCTTGGCGGTTGATCATTTCTGCGCCGCGCGCAGCTTTGCGAGCTCATTTGTTATCTCATCCAGACGCGCGAGGACTTCGCTGTGGCGTTCGGCTTCGGGCGAGGGCTTCCTCCCGATGAATGAGAATGTCCCACCTGGTTCGATCTGCGCCTGATCGATCTCGTCGAGCGAGCCAAAGCCCTGCTTGTGCGCGGCCGATTCGAGTTCGGACAAGGTGATCAGTTCGTTCTTCAGTCGATCGGGTTTGATCTGTCCTCCCTCGATCAACACGTCGCAATCGCCCTCGACGAGCCGATCAATCTTCGGGTGCTTGAAAAGAAATCGCACGACGAAGTAGTTGACCGCCAACAGCGTCGTCGCGCCGATGATCCCGCCAGTCACCGAGTTGTCGTTTCCGATGATCGCGTTCTGCACGGTGTTCGATAACGTCAGCAGCACGATCAGATCAAAGGGGTTCAGTTGGGCCAGCTCGCGCTTGCCGGCGAGCCTGAGGCCGATGACAAGAAAGAAGTAGACGAGCACCGGCCGAATGATCTTCTCGAGGATCGATACGTCGGGGTGAAGTATGTCGCTCCAGATCTTCGCGTCCATATCAGCGTTGCTCCATTCAAATGTTTCGTTGATCACACCTGACAGTGAGAGCAGAAATGCGCGGTGCGGCCGCCGATCTTTTTCTTTTCAATCGGCTGATCGCAGACTCTGCACACTGCTCCGCGCGCATCGCGTGAGACCAGAAAGTCTGATGGAAACTCTTCGTCGCCCGCGGTTCGCATCGCGCGTCTCAACACTCGACGGGTCTCACGGTGGATGCGCCTGGTTTCTTCTTCGCTCAAGCTTGACGCGAGCCGATCCGGCCGCACTCGCGCCTCGAACAGAATCTCGTCGGCGTAGATGTTGCCTACTCCGGCAATCATCTTCTGATCCATCAGCAACGGCTTGATCTGACGCCGCGGCCGGTCTTCGATCAAGCGTTCGAGGAAAGCGAAGCTGAATGCGGAGCCGAGCGGTTCGGGGCCCATCTCGCGAAGAGCAGGAACGTGCGTGGCGTCATCGACCAACATAACGCGGCAGATTTTTCGCGGACATGTGAAGGCAAGCCGCCAGCCGTTTCTGAGAATGAACTCTATCCGAGTGTAATCGGGCCGGTTTCCCGCCAGCCTGTAATAGCTGAGGTCGCCGCCCATTCCGAAGTGCAGAATCAGCGCGCGGCCATCGTCGAGCGCGATGATTAGATACTTGCCGCGCCTGAACGCTTCGACGAAACACCGCCCGCGCAAGCCGCGCGCGAAAGCTCGAGCGGTGGGACTCTTGATCATGTTTGGAGCGGTGATTATCACCCGCTCGACACATTGGCCAAGGGCCTTGCGTCGGAAATAGAGCAGTCGGGTTTCTACTTCGGGAAGTTCGGGCATAACCTGGGAGCGCAGGCATCCCTGCCTGCTTGCTTACGCAGCTCGCCTCTTTCTTTATGAAGGATCTTCCGCGGGGTCTGTAAGCAGGGATGCCTGCGCTCCCAGGATTACTCCCTCCACATATTTTCGAATCGGGTGAACTCTTTGAGGAACGCCAGCTGGACCATTCCGGTTGGACCGTTGCGCTGCTTGCCGATGATCAGCTCGGCCGTCCCTTGATTCTCATCCGTGGGGTTGTAGAGCTCTTCCCGATAAATGAAGCAAACCACGTCACTGTCTTGTTCGATTGCGCCGCTCTCTCTCAAGTCGCTCAACTGGGGCTTGTGCTCGCTGCGCTGCTCGGGCGCGCGCGAAAGCTGCGACAGCGCGACCACCGGAATGTCCAGTTCTTTGGCCAGTCCCTTGAGATCACGCGAAATCTGAGACACTTCCTGCTGGCGCGATTCGATTCGTCCGCGGCCGGCCATCAGTTGCAGGTAATCAACGATGAGCAGGTCCAGGCCGTGCTCAGCTTTCAGCCGGCGGCACTTCGCTCGCATCTCCATCACGCTGACGGCGGCGGAGTCGTCGATAAAGACCTTCGTCTCGCACAGACGCCGCAACGCGTCCGCGAGCCGGGCCCATTCCTCTCGATTGAGATAGCCGGTCCTCAGCCGGTGCGCGTCGACCCGCGCTTCCGAGCAGAGCAACCGTGACACGAGCTGCTCGGCTGACATCTCGAGGCTGAATATACCAACGACGTTTGCGTTCTTGGCGGCGTATTGAGCCATATTGAGAGCCAGGGCAGTCTTTCCCATGGACGGCCGAGCGGCAATGACGATCAACTCCTGCCGCTGGAGGCCGGAGGTCATTCGATCGAAGTCCGTGAAGCCCGTCGGCACGCCGGTGATCATTTCGGGCCGGCCGGCCATTTGCTCGATCTGTTCGAGCCTACGATGCGCCACGTCGCCGATGTATTGAAAGCCCTGGCGCACTCGATCTTCGGCTATCTGAAAGATCAACTGCTCGGCCTTGTCGATGATCACATCGGCGTCGTCTTCCTCTTCGAATGCAAGCGACACGATCTGTTGGGAAGCTGAGATCAGCCTGCGCAGCATCGACTTCTGTTTTACGAGTTTGGCGTAAGGCTCGATGGTGTCGGTGCGCGGCACGCCGTCGATGAGCGAGGCTATGTAGGTGGCGCCGCCGATCTGTTCAAACTCACCGGCGCGCCGCAGCTCATCGCTTAGAGTGATCAAGTCAATGGGCATGAGCCGCTCGGTGAGCACTACCATCTTATCGAAGATTCGGCGATGGGAGTCGAGGAAGAAATCGTCGCGACGCAGCAACTCGATTGCTTGATTGCAGACGGCGTTGTCGAGCAGGATTGCGCCCAGAATCGAGCGCTCGGCCTCGACGTTGGACGGGAGGCCTTTGTCGAAAAAGGGGTCACCCATTGCGGCTCGTGTCATAGTGACGTTCGCCGGCGCCGGCGATTGTTAACTTGAATCGTAGTAAAGAGGGCCGCTCGGTGCGGGCGCGTTACCGAAGTCAAAAGGAGGGTCGCAAGGTCGACGCGGAGCGGAACGCTGCTCCTTCAGCGATTCCTCGCGGGCGATGATACCAACACATTTCAACTGCGTCCAGCAGGATATCTGACGGGAGACCGATGACGGAAGACCGACGACCAGAAACAACCGCCCGTCGCCCGTCATCGGTCCCCGGTCGTCAGTCGCAACTACTCTTCGGTGGTTTCCGCTTCCGATTCGGAGGTCTCGGCTACATCCGCCGATGTCTCGGCCTCAACAGGTTCTGCCGGCGTGGAATCGGCTGCTGGAGCCACTTCCGCGCCCTCCTTGCGAACGAACACCTTGATCGAAGGGTTCACGTCACGGTGCAGCTTGATCGTTATATCGTAGTCGCCAACTTCCTTGATGTGCTCGCGCAAACCGATCCTGCGGCGCTCGACGGTCAGCCCGCGTTCTTTTAGCGCTTCGACTATGTCCAGAGCGGTGACCGATCCGAAAAGTATCCCGTGCTCGCCGACTCGCCTCTCGAAACGCAGCTCGATTCCCTGCAGCTTCTCTGATTCGCTTTGAGCGGACAGGTGCTCCCGCTGTTCGCGCTTGGCAAGCAGGCGCCGTTGCTCATCGAGCATTTTCTTGTTGCCGGCGGTGGCTTTTATTGCCAGCCCCTGCGGAAGCAGGTAGTTTCGCCCGTAACCCGCGCGCACGCGCACCACTTGCCCGCGCTGTCCAAGGTTATCTACGTCGTCACAAAGCAGTACATCCATGTGTGCCATTTGATAAGTCCTCGCTAACAGTCAGTAGTCAGTAGTCCGTAGTCCGTAGCTGATCTCGCCACGGACTACGGACGAGGGACTACGGACTAATCCAAAGTGAACGGCAGAATCGCGCAGTTGCGCGCCCGCTTGATCGCGGTCGCAAGCATGCGCTGATGAGGCGCGCATGTGCCGGATATTCGCCGAGGCAATATCTTGCCGCGCTCGGGGATGTAGCTCCCGAGAAGCCGCCCGTCTTTGTAATCTATGTAATCCACCTTGTCGGCGCAAAAGCGGCACGACTTGCGCGCGCGTATGAAACGCCGCCCGCCGCCTTGTCCGCCGCCCTGGCGCCCGCCTCTGTCGTCGCGGCGCCCGTGGTCTCTCTGTTCGCTGCTCATAGGTCCTCCTCGTCGCCGTCTTCGTCATCGTTTCCTATCGGAAGAACAGGTTCAGCAGTGCGGCGGCCTCGCCGAGAGCCGGCGCTCGCGGCGGCGTGAGCCGCGCGGCGAACACGGAACTTCTCGGCGCGTTTCAAATCTTCGTCGATACGGATGGTGATATAGCGGATCACCGCGTCGGTAACTCGCATGCGGCGCTCGAGTTCGGCGATCTCCGCGCCGCTTCCCTCGATAGTAAACACCACGTAGTGACCGTCGTTGAATTTCCCGATAGGGTAGGCGAGTCTGCGGCGGCCCATTCGATCGATCTTAGCGATGCGGGCCCCCTGGTTGGTTGCAACGTCACTCAATTGAGTGACCAGAGTATCGATGTCGCTCTCCTCGATGTTGGGAGCGACGATAAACAGCACTTCATAGACTCTCATCAGAGAGTATCCTCCTTTTGGATTACTTCGCTCGCCGCCGCACCCGGATACCCGAACTCGAAACTGAGATCGAGGTAATCCGTCGCGACGCGCGACGCTTCGGTTAAGCCCTGGTCTCTTGTGCCAGAGCAAGGAGATTCACCTGTAGAACCTCTTGAGAAAGAACAGTGAGTGATGCGTGAACAGTGATGCGTGCAGGGCGGCAATAGGACCAATGCGACCTATATGGCCTATCATGCATCCTTCTCACTCTTCACTCGTTCATTGAAGCGGGCCATAGCCCGTCCCACACCTTCAGCAAGAATCACAGTCACGGCGTCGACCGCTCGTTCGAGTGTTTCGTCCAACTGCTCGCGGTCCCGGTTGCGAATGGGCGACAACACAAACTTCGAGAGATCATCGAGTGGGTGATCAGGCTTTACGCCGAGTCTCACTCGCGCGAACTCCTGAGTGCCCACGCGTTCAATGATCGACTTCAAGCCCTTCTGTCCGCCCGCGCTTCCCCGCGCCCGCACTCGAATCATCCCGAAGGGGAGCGCGACATCATCGCTCGCGACGAGCAGGTTAGCCGGCTGCCCTTCGCAGTAGCGGTCGAGCAACGGACGAACCGCGTCGCCGCTCAAATTCATGTAGGTCTGCGGCTTTGCGAGCAACACGCGCTGACCCGCCAGCGTAACCTCCGCGACCTTTGCGCTCGACTCGGAGCGAAAGCGGCGGCCACCCCCCAGCGTAAACAATCTGTCAATGAGCATGAACCCGAGATTATGCCGGGTCATTTCGTATTCCCGCCCCGGATTCCCGAGCCCGACTATTAGCTTCATGGTCCGTAGTCCGTAGTCCGTGGTCCGTAGCCAGGCGTTAGTTCTTCATCGCTACGGACTACTGCTTACGGACCACGGACTATTCCTCTTCAGCCTTGCCCTTCTTGATCATCTCGGGCTCGGCGGCTGCGGCGGCCTCGCCTTCAGCAACTGCCACAACTGGCACGACTTCCTCGACCATTCGCGGAGCCAAGACGCCGGCGACAATCTGATGTTCGTCGGCAAGCAACTTAACCTTTTCGCGATCATAGACGAGGTCGGCCACCGTCACGTGGTCGCCGATCTGAAGGTTCGAAACGTCGACGGTCAGATGCTCGGGTATATCGCCCGGCAGGCACTCGACCTCAATATCCCGAAGCTGAAGCTCGAGGATGCCACCCTCGCTTTTGACGCCGGGTGGCTCGCCGATTGTTTCAACCGAGACGCTCACGCGGGTCAGGGTGGTCATCGACAACCGCAACAAATCTGCGTGCAGCAACCGGCCCTTGACCGGATCGACTTGATAGTCCTTGATGATCACGTTGGCGGGTTCGCCGTCGCTTTGCGGGAGCGCGAGTTTGAAAATGGTGTTGTGACCCGAACCCGAGCGAAGTATGGTTGCGATGTCTTTAGCGCTGACCGCAACAGCAACCGCGTCGCCGCCTTCGCCATAGACCGCCACGGGAATCATCCCTTGCGCGCGCAACCGGCGAGTCGGACCCTTGCCCACTCCCTCTCGTGCGCTTGCGTTGATTGTTAGATCCTTGATCATTTCTTAACGACTCCAAGATGTAGCATAGACTTTGGTCTGTGTCCGGTGTTTCGTCTTGTACCGGAATTACCAGACACAAGACTAAAGTCTATGCTACTTCATTCTCAAATAAACAACCTGCTCACCGACGTCTCGTCGTGTATCGACTGAATAGCTTCAGCGAGTAACTGCGCCACACTCAAACACTTGATCTTCGCAGACCCGCAGGCAACGCCGTCCGGAATAGTGTTAGTCACCACCAGTTGCTCGATCGGCGACTCTTCGATTCTCCGAACCGCCGGTCCGCTCAGCACCGCGTGAGTGGCGGAAGCCAGCACGGACTTCGCGCCATTGTCCCTGAGCGCCTCCGCCGCCTTCACCAGCGTTCCGGCGGTATCGACCATGTCGTCTACGATCAGCGCCGTGCGCCCCTCAACCTCGCCGATGACGTTGAGCACTTCGACTTCACCAAGTCGCTCGTAGTCACGCCGTTTGTCGATGATCGCCAACTCCGCGTCCAGGCGTTTCGCGTAAGCGCGCGCGCGTTCGACGCCTCCGGCGTCGGGTGCGACCACCGTCAGGTCCCGCAACTCCAATGCGTGAAAGTGTCCGACCAGCACTGGGGCCGCAAAGAGGTGGTCAGCCGGTATGTCAAAGAACCCCTGGATCTGACCCGCGTGCAGATCGAAAAGCAGCACGCGATCGGCGCCGGCTTCTGATATCAGGTTAGCGATGAGCTTCGACGAGATCGGGACTCGCGGCCGGTCCTTGCGATCCTTGCGCGCGTAACCGTAGTACGGTATCACCGCCGTGACCCGCTTCGCCGACGAGCGCCTGAACGCGTCGAGCATGATCAGCAGCTCCATCGCGTTCGAATCGACCGGCGGACAGGTCGGTTGAACTATGAAGCAGTCTTCGCCGCGCACGTTCTCCAGAATCTGGAAGTTGAACTCGCCGTCGGAGAAACGCCCGGTCTGAGCTTTCCCGATCTCGATCCCCAGGTGATGGCAAATCTCTTCAGCCAGCGGCCGGTTCGCGTTTCCTGAAAAGACCTTGATGTTCACACTGCCTCCACGAAGAGGTTCCTGGTTTCTGGTTTAGGGTTTCTGGTTTGAACTCGGAACTCCGAACCAGAAACCTCAAACCAGAAACTATGAACCAGAAACCGATTGGTTGGCTGGGGAGGGAGGATTCGAACCTCCGAATGGCGGCTCCAAAGGCCGCTGCCTTACCGCTTGGCGACTCCCCAGTATTAAGCTGAAAAGGATTAGACTGGAATTCACCGCGTTAAAGACTAAGCCAACCCGCCAAAACAGAGACTCGAGGAAGGAAGATCGAGGATCGATCCTCGATCTTCCTTCTTCGATCCGCCAGGCTGGGGGCTGTCACTGAAAGATCGTAGCCTGATACTCGCGCGCGTCGACGGTGCGCACTCGCTGTGCCCAGCAACCGGCTGCGCGCACCTCAGACTCGGCTCGCTCGATCATCTGCGAATTATCAAAGACCCCAAAGACAGTTGCGCCGCTGCCGGACATCTGAGCGTGTCTTGCGCCGAGGCTTAGAAGCCTGCGTTTGACTTCCGCGATTTCTGGATGAGCGGCTAGCACTACCTCTTCCAGATCGTTTCTCGCCACAAGCGGTAGCCCACTGATGCCTTTAGCGGCCAGTAAAGTAAAGGGTATATTATTAGCCGCTTCTGGCCTTGTCAACCGCGAAAGCTTTTCGTATGCGTCGCGTGTTGAAACCGAAAAGCCCGGATTAACAAGCAACAGGTGTCCGGAGTCGACTTGTTCGATAGCGTAGACCTCTTCGCCTCGCCCGATGCCGAGCGCGGTGCCTCCCATCAGAAAGAAAGGCACATCCGACCCGAGGCTCGCCGCAATTCGAACGAGGTTTCGTTCATCGATCTCAACCTGCCACAGCCTTAGCAGCGCGAGAAGCGTCACCGCGGCGTTTGAAGATCCTCCGCCCAACCCGGCGGCTACGGGAATGCGTTTCTCGATCTCGATACGCGCACCTTTAGAAGTGCCGGCCGCTTCGCGCAACATCGCAGCGGCATTGAAGGCGAGATTCGTTTCGTCACACGGGACTCGCGTGTCATCGCAAACAATCTCGATCCGGCCGTCGGTCTCGGTGATGGCCAGAGTATCGTGCAGCGAAACCGTTTGATAGATAGTTCGAAGCTCGTGGTAACCATCGTCGCGCTTGAAGAGCACGTCTAGGGTCCAATTGATCTTGGCGTAGGATTTGATCTGGATCGAGGAAGGCATTGGGTTCGGAACAGGCTTGATTTGAAGCTTATAGCTTTCCACGCCGCCTCAGCGACCGCACAACATTGTCGAAGTCGAGGTTGGGCTCCTGTGCGCGACTCTGAAAAGCCTTCAGATCTTCAGCGTCCTCAGCCATAGCCAGCCGAACCGCCTCATTGACTACCAGGGAAATCGAGCGATCCGTCGCTTCCGTCCCTTCTGGCGAAACGGGAACTGTTAACTTCATCATTGCGTCCCTCTAGCTATGATGAGCGCGATTGCAAGGACGACAAGTACTGCTATCACGAGGCAGACAAGCAAGCCTGCAGCACTGGCCACGACGCCCAAGATCGTGCGAGAACGTGTCTCGCGCCAGTCAGGGTCCTCCTGCGGGGACCGATTAAGTACCCCGAGGATCTGCGTCCCCTTATAGAGCACGCTTGCTGCCAGCACGCCCGGACTGAGAAATGGCAACGGTGCCACGAGTGCAAGCACCATGACCACTGCGCCCAACACCCGGTAGAACTTTCCTTCGTCATAGCGGAAGATAAACAACCCAGTGCCGAGCCCGATCGCAGAAGAGAGAAGGTTAATGCCGAGAAACAGTAGAACGGAATAGACCAGCACAGCGATGCCGAACCCTTTGACAAATCGTGAGGCGTTGACAGCGTCGTTGTATTCGGAAAGCGAGGACGACACAGGAATTGGCGGCGCTTCAAAGATATTCATTTGGCCTTTGTCCTTGCGAAGTGTGTAACCTGAGGTTGGCACGTTACCTCAGCACGGCAGACACGGACAACCGGAGCAGCCGAACCAAGGCATGCGCAGAATGCTCTGCACGTTCGCTGCTAATCTCTACTGGACACGCTTTTCTCCGCTCGCATAGAGGTCTAGATTGGCGGCGAAATCTTCCGGCGCTTCGATTTGGATACGCTTTAGTCGCGACATCAAGGTGGGTCTTTGCTCGCTAGCCTTTGATTCAGCAAGGCTCTTGACCACGCCGTATACTTTCGTCAGTTCGTCTTCGCTAAGTTTCTCAATCTCGGTGTTGATTAGTTCTTTTGTCGTCATAGATTCTACCTTTGCCGCGCTACGTCGAGCGTTCGATCGTCGTCCCATCGGCAGCGCGCTTTCGGCAATCGCGTCACCGTCGAAGTTAGGCCCCTTGCGTGTTAATGGGCTCATTCGCTTGAGACATCTCGACCTTTTCAATTTCCTTTATCCGCCGGACCCATCGCTTACCTAGCGAGGTCAATTCGACAGAGTCAGCAAGGTCAAATACCAGGTCATCCTTCATGTCTCCAACAGGCTTGTACCTCTTCGTTCGAAGCAACCCGATTGATCGAAGCCGCCGCAGTTCCGCTCGCAATGCGTTCGTACCTCGGTATCCACCTGTCTTTCCGCGATCCAGCGCCAATAGATGTCTCCGTTCGGTCTCTGGCAGCAGCAGCGGGAGCATCAGGCGAATATCTTCAAGCTGACTGCCCTGCTCCGCTTGTTTTTCTTGGACCTTTTCGAGCATCTCGAGTTCGAAGCCCGATACCTTAAAGCGCTTGAATCGTTCGAGGAGTTCTGGCTGGACCAGTATGGAGGCTACCAACACAGTCACCACAATGAGCGTGAAGTGGACGGCGTCAATTTTTCGGCTATCAGCGATAACGCCGGAGACGACGCCTACGCTGTATGCTAGGACGACTGCAAGAAGCAAGACGGCAATGACAATCCGTAAACCTCGGTGTACTCTCCAACCAGGCTTGGGACTCTTCGCCGACGTATCAGCGCTCATACTATTAACCTCAAATGCTGTCGGTTACCTCGGGGCGCCTAACTACTGCTTAAGGAAAATCTCCGTGAAGTAAACCGTCCCATCCTCCTTGATCCATACGCCGATCGCCGTCAAGCTGAAATCCGGATCGAGAATGTTTCGGCGGTGGCCCGGGCTCTCCATCCAACCATGAAGGCTCGCCGCTACCGGGTTGACGTAGCCGTTCGAATAAGCCAGGTTCTCACCCAGCATTCGCCATCTGATATCCGCGTCGTCGACTCGCTCGCGAACGGTGAGCCCGTCGGGATCATTGTGTGAGAAGAAATGTTGTTCAGCCATTCGCCGGCTGTACTCGCGAGCCACCGGCAGAAGCTCTCCATAAAAGTTGAGCCGAGGAAGTCCGCTGCGCCGGCGGACACGGTTGATTTCGTCCAGGCACTGCTGCTCCAGCGATTCGATCTCGAGAATGCGATGGCTGGAAATACCCCCGGTCTCCTCGTCACCAGATGCCGAGGGATCGCGAGGTGAATTCTTTGGCGTCGAACTATGGGTGCTCCCGCGAGCCACCCGGCCGCTGCCCGCAACCCCCGAGCCCTTCTGTTGCGAGTACGCACGCTCGGTTGTCCACGGCGCGAGCTGAAATAGTACAGCCGCGAGGATAAGGAATGGGCCTACTCTTTTTCGCATAAGAACGAACCTACGAACCCCGGGGCGCGTCACACTTTGAAGCGATTTCAGATTTCAGATTTCAAAGCTCAGATCTCAGATTTCAAAGTTCAGATTTCAGATTTCAAAGTTCAGATTTCAGATTCGATATCCTGAGTTGCACTGCAAGCATACCGAAAATGTCGTACGATACTGACCACTGACTTCTGACCACTGACCTCTGACCTCTGACTTCTGACCTCTGACCTCTGACTTCTGACCTCTGACTTCTTACTTCTTCCCCAGCTTCTCCTTGATCTTCTTCACCTCTTCGGGTTCGGTCGCGAGCCTCAGCGCATCTTCCCACTTCGCCCGAGCCTTATCCGTCTGTCCCTGTTTCTTGTATAGATCACCAAGATGATCGTGAATCGTCGCCGAGCGCGCCTGATAAATGACCGCTTGCTCCAAATACTTTTGCGCATCCGTGAGTTTTCCCTGTCTAAACAGCAGCCATCCGAGTGAATCCAGGAACGACCCGTTCGTCGGCTCGATGTTCACCGCGCGGCGGATCAGCGCTTCCGCTTCCACAAGCCTCTCGTTCCGGTCCGCAAGAAAGTAACCGAGGTTGTTCAGAATCGTCGCATTGTCCGGGTCAATCTCGAGCGCCTTCTTCAACGTCGCTTCGGACTCCTTGTATTTTTTCTCTCTGTCCTGCACGCTCGCCAGAGTGACCAGCGGACCGACGTCGTTCGGCTCGAGCGCGACCGCTTTGCGCGCGCTCTCCTCAGCTTCCTTCACCTGGTTTGCATCAAGCTGCACGCTTGACCAGAACAGGTACACGTCAGCGTCCTCGGGCCCGTTCTTGAGCAGCGCCTTCAACGTCGCGTCAGCCGTAGCCAGGTCGCCCAGGCGGCCGGCAGACTGCGCGCGATAGAGCTTGAACGAGCGCTCGTCTGGGAATCGCGCGGCCGCATCGGTCGCCGCCGCGAGTGCTTCTTTGTATTTGCCCTCGCTAATCAAAGTGTCCACGATGAGTTGGTCTGCGCGCGGACGATCCTTACCCACGACTTTTCTCATCCGCTCGAAGGTTTCCATTGCCTTGTCGCGCTTTCCCGCCACGCGGTACGCGACGCCTATTCGCTGAAGCACGATCTCGGCGGCTTGCTTCTCCGCTTCTCGCGCGCCGACCGTGCCGTCGGGGTTGACGATCGACGCGAGTGCATCCTCATACGTCGAGACTGCCTTATCAAACTGCAGCATCTCTTCGTATGTCTCTGCGAGCGCATATACAACCGGCAAGCTGTCGGACACGTCCTGTCCCTTGAGCGCAGTTTCAAACAATTGCACTGCCTCTTCACGCTTGCCGGTTCTTCTCAGCACGTCTCCCTTCCTACTGATCAGCGTCAGGTAGGCGGGCGTATCTTTGCGGACGGCCTTGATCAACGGGTCGAGCAGTTTGTTTGCTTCATCATAGCGTCCCGCAAACACCAACGCCTCGGCGTAGTCAAACAGAAGCGGAGAGTTTATGAGCACACTCGTCCCTTCATCGTCCTTGTCCTCCGATGCCTTGGCTTCGGAGGGTTTCTTGTCGACTTTGTTCGCGGCTTCCTTGATTCCGATAGCCTTCTTGTAGATATCCAACGCCTCTTGCGTGCGCCCGATGCGCAGCAGCGATCTGGCGAGCAGTCCCGCGTACTGCGGCGACTTGGGATCGATGTCGTAAGCCTTGCGGGCGGCGGTGGCGGCTTCGCGGAATTTGTTTTTCTGAGAGTAGAGCTGGGCTAGTTGAAAGTGCGCGCGATCCGCTGTCGAGCTGCCCTCAGAAACGCGCTTCAATGCCTCGAGCGCTTTGTCCTGTTCGTCGAGAGTCCAGTAAAGCCCGCCGATGACCGAGAGAACCGGCTGTTCCTCATCACCGACCTCAATCTTCGCGGTCGGGCTGAGCCGGGCAATCTCCTCGAGTTCCTTGATCGCAGCTCGAGCCTTCTCCTTCACCGTGGTTGCGCCGACGAAGGTCTGGGCAAGATAGATGCGAGCGAGCAGCTTGCGTACGTCAATGCTATCGGGCGCCAGGTTCATCGCCTCCTTAGCCTGCGCTTCGGCGTCGATGACATTGCGGTTCTTCAGGTAGAGCGAACCGAGCGCCGTTCTGAGCTCGACCGATTGCGGGTCCAGCCCGAGGGCCTCCTTGTAAGCCGCGACCGCGCCGGGATAGTTGCCCGCATCGTCGAGCCGCTTCGCCTCGAGGTACTTCTTCAGCGCGTCGGCGCGTTTATCGGCGCTGTGCGACTGCCCATTGTTTTGAGTCCTGAAACCAGCTCCGGAAGCCGATCCCACGTTCGCCGCGCCCATTAGTGCCATCGCCAGGGCAAGAGCTACACTGGCTATGAATTTGTCGTTTCTCAAAGTAACTCCCTTTCTATGCGCCCGTCGTAGCGTAGACTTTAGTCTGCGCCAGCCAATCGATTGTGGTAATCCCCCTGACACAGACTAAAGTCTATGCTACTTCCGGTAACCGAATACAGACTAAAGTCCATGCTACTTCCGGTCACAGGCCTAATCTGCCCTCACTCGTTCCCGCGTTCGCCGGGGAGAAATAGTCCACCGCTCGCTGCCAGGCTGACCGCCTCGGGTAGTTGAGCAGCGAGACCGCCAGCGCAACAACCCCCAGCCTTATCACATCATTCTTATCGCCGCCAAAGAAAGCGACCACCAGCGCGAGCACCCCAATCACCTCTGCGATAGCCGCGGCCAGGATCGTCGCATTCAACAAATGCTTGATTAGTCCCTCAACCCCGCGGGTTCCCGCTACCGCTTCGAGCTTTATCCTGTGCAACTGCGCGCGTCGAATAAGAATTGAACCAATTGCGAGCACTGCTGCTGCCGCGTAGAACGAGTACGGGAGTTGCGCTTGCGGACCAGGACCGCGAAGATTCAAGATCAATAGCCCCACGCCGGTGTAGATCACAATGCTCATCGCCAAAGCCAGCACCAGAGTGAGAGCGGTTCGATGCGCAGCGTCGACTTGACTGTGAGTCTGTGCCGCATCGCGCGTCACTCGAGCGCTCCCTTGACCAACCGGCCGTTCTCGAAAACTATGTCGTCATCCGTGTCCGCTTTGCCGTCGGGTCCCAGGCTGGAAAGCCGGTAGCTGGTGGCCGAGCCCTTATAACTCAACTCGCGCGACCAGGCATCGAGCCGAATGATCGAACTCAAATAGCTTGGAGCAAGATGATCGATAAGCGCCGAACCGGTCTCGGCCTGGACATACGAACCCTTATCGCGGCGGTAAGCTTCCAGTGCAGTTGCAATCGCGCGAAGCTCGGCGGCGGTCCTCAACGCTTTCTCCTTGCGGAGCGCAGTCTGTATCAGCTCGATCGATTCCCATTTGCGGTCTCCGGCGCGCACATCGACCGGTTGCCACTTGCCTTCTTTGTCGGGCGTGAACCTGAAGGCCGCATCGAACTGAGCTTCGACGATTGCCTCGCCTCCCATGCCATGGCTGATGTTCTTGATGTGCACGTTGTCGGACTTGTCGAACCCGAGCGCTTGGGCGATCTTCTCCCGAGCTTCACGCGCGCCGAGCTCTCGCGCAAAGGCAGCAACACCGATGAATGAGAGCGCCAGCGCAATCATCACCAGCGCGCGCGGCATGGATTTCATTGATTGTTCCTCCGGCACGGGTACGGGAGCTTAGCTGCGGATTAGTCAGCTGACTAGGATAGTAACAAACGAGTGTTTGCATTGGCAATAATGGAGAAGGAGGGGCATTTTCTAAATAGCAAATGCTCAGGCTTTAACCGTTGCTTTGCGCTCGACTTTGTTCCAACCTACCGCGATCCCTTTTAATGAAGCCATCGTCGCCTTTATCGCCACGTAGTACATTAACTGACGATAGAAGAATCGCTGCCAGAACAACCAGACCAGCAGCCGCTTGTTTTCTTTCCTCTCGAGCAGAAAAGCTATCGACGCCGCGGCGAACTCGATTGCGACGAACAACGCGTAATAGAACAGCGCTCGCCATAACGAATCAGCCGAGAACTCCTGCGGATGTTGGAGCTTGTTGATTGCCGAAGTTGCCAGGGTGACAATCATCAACAGATCCATCACCGGCGAGATCAGAGGGAAAAGCACCTGAAAGATAAAAATGTTTGGCAGCGCTATGAATCCGAGCGAACCGAAGCGTGGACGGAACAGCGCGTCTGCGTGTTTCCAGGCCGCCTGAAGGGTGCCGTACATCCAGCGGTATCGCTGGCGCACGAAGCCTCGAAGGGTGTCCGGGGCTTCAGTGAGGCCCACTGCTTCGTCTTCGTAGGCGATCGAGTAGCCAAGCTTGCGGATGGACATCGTAAGGTCGGCGTCTTCGGCGAGGGTCAGATCGTTGAAGCCTCCAACCTGCTCGATTAGCTCGCGCCGCCACGCGCCCACCGCGCCCGGAACCACCGTGACGCAGTTCAACAGGTTGAAAGCGCGGCGGTCGAGGTTCTGGCTGGTGACGTACTCGAGCGCCTGCCATCGAGTCAGCAGGTTGACTCGATTGCCGACCTTCGCGTTTCCGGCGACGGCCCCAACCTGAGGATCGTCGAAGTGGCGGATGAGCTTGCTGATCGTGTCGCGCACGAATAGGGTGTCGGCATCCAGCGCAATGACGATCTCGGACGCGGTGTGGCGCACGCCGTGGTTCAGCGCATCGGGCTTACCTGAGTTCGGTTTGGTGAACACCCGTACGCGAGGCTCGCCGGCGAACGCTTCGACGCAACGCTGATACGTGCCGTCGGTCGAGCCGTCATCGACAACGACGATCTCGAAGTTCGGCGGATGATCCGAAGCCAGCAGCGATACTACGGTTTGAAGGATGACCTTTTCTTCGTTGAATGCGGGTACGATCACCGCAACGGTCGGGCTGTAGCTCGAATCGTAGACAGCGTGCCGTTCACGCCAGTGCTCGATGATCGCAAGGGTCCCGATAAACACCAGACGGCCGGCGCCGAGCACGATGCCGATCAGGAACAGGTAGTTGACCGCGCTGATGACGAAGTTGACGGTTGCGAAAGCCGCGCGCCCGGACCATGTCTGCCACCACAGGTCAGCCGGCACGAGCGGCATCACTTCGTCGCGAGACTTGCCCATCAATTCTCCGACTGTGACTAATTCAAACCCGCGAGCGCGTAGCTCGGCGATCAGTCTCGGGAGCGCCTCGATTGTTTGTGATCGATCGCCGCCCGAGTCATGCAATAGCACGATGTTACCCCGTTGCTGAGCCTTGTCCAGCGTACGCTGAACGATCTGGTCCACGCCCGGCCGCCGCCAGTCATCAGGGTCGACCAGCATGCCCACGGTGATGTAACCGAGATCATTAGCCAGTTCGAGCGGGCGAACTTCATCAGGCGTGTCCGGTTCGGAGTCTTCGGCGAATGGCGGTCTGAACAAAAGGGTACGGCGACCCAGTACGCTTTCAAAAAGTACCTGAGTTGCCTTCAGCTCGAGTCTGAATTGAGTTTCGGATATTGTCGCGACGTTCGGATGAGTGAAAGTGTGATTGCCGATCTCGTGACCTTCGGCGATCTCGCGCTTGAGCAAATCAGGATGCAGTTCGCCGTTCAATCCGATCACGAAAAATGTCGCCGGAGCGTTGGCCTTCTTCAACTCGTCGAGGATCTTCGGTGTGTATTCGGGATCGGGACCGTCGTCAAAGGTTAGCGCGACCTTGTGTCGCGCGGCGCCGTAGCGACTGATCACCCACGGCGATGGAAAGTCGGTAACCGTCTCGGAAGTGATGAAGCCTCGGACAGGATCGAACTTTATTTCTCGTGCGCCCTCCTTCGGTTTGGCGGCGATGCGCAGCATCTCGCCGACCGGCTCGCCGTGCGACGAGCCCGCGCTGCTTTCAAAATCGAGTCCATAGCCGTAGGTCATTCGCGTCAGCTTTGACGCCGCCGCTTCATCGAGCGGAATATCAGCCCCGAAGAAGGTCCAAAGCGAGGGGTCTTCGCTTCCAAGCCTCCACAACGCTACTCCGCGCGCACCCGACGACCGTGTCACCACTACCTGGTTGAAAGCGGATACCGCGTCGAGCATCCAGACCTGATGCCGGTTCTCCTTCCCGTCTTCCCCTTCGCTCCATTCGAACTTTGGGTTGAGAGACGACGGATCGAGCTCAATTCGGATTTTGTCGGTCTCGTCCGACGATTCCAAGGCGGTGAGAACGGCTTCTTCGAAGGTCTTTGTGGCGGGCTCGTGCCCCTCCTCCCAGTCGTAAGCGTAGTTGCCAATCGCGACAATCGTCTTTGAAGCCGGCACGTCCATCTGGCGCAGCCGGAGCATGTTCTCAAACCAATCAACTCCGGCGACCGGGCCCGGATCGCTGCCGGAATAGTGCTGGTCGTAAGCCATCAGGATAACGTAGTCTACGGGAGCAGAAAGCTTTCGATAGTCGAACGAGTCATTGTTGACCGGAAGATTGATTGAGAGTTCGCGCCTCGACGCGTGCAACGCTGCCGAAAGCTCATTGATGAACTGAATCAGCGCGGACTGGCTTGCGTCGAGAACGTTTTCGAAGTCTACGCTGATTCCGGCAAAGTCGTGCTCGTTCGAATAGTCGACCAGTTGCCGGACACACCGCGAACGAGCGCCGGCACTTGCAAGCATCGCGGCGAGCTTATCGGTTTCCCAGACCTTACCGTCGACGTCAAAGTTGTTCACCAGCGCGAAGATCTTCAGGTCCGGTCGAGTCGATCGGACGAACTCGGTGACCGCCTTTTCGCCCCCGGGCGCATCGGGACTATCTTCGCCCTCCTCGCTAAGCTCTCCGTCGGCGTTTTCAAGATGCAGGAACTCGCCGATCAGAACGTCAAGGTTCTTGATGTTCTCTTTGAGTGAACTCATGCTGGTCTCATCCCAAGCCACGTAGAAGCCGACATCGAGTTGGTCAATTGATGGGTTGTAGGGCTTGCGCGGGTGTCGCGCTTGTTCGCGCTTACTACGCTCGAGTTCAAGTTTTTGCTTCGCTTCCCGGAGCCTGCGTTGCGCCGGTGTCTCGATAACCACCGCACCCGGTGGCCGCGCGCCCTTTGGCAACATGCTCGATTGCGGTAGATTGAGTTTTGGGAGGATGGGATTGACCAGTATGCTGACGATCAGGACACCGAACAGCGATGAAAAGATCAGACCGGTCAAGAAGACTCCTCGCCTGAGACGCGGCCAGCGCTTTTGATCCGGGTCGAAGAAAACCGGCACTGCACGATACTTGCTCATACGAGAGTCACCCGTGTTTCCCTAAACGACTAAGCGAGGGTCAACACGCGAGGCCTGAAACTGCATCCTCCGATTGTTACGGGGTCCGGCCGAAGATAAAAACCAATGCGCCTGTAATCACCTATAATATACCATCGAACTGACTCAGGATATTGCGATTTGCGCAGGATGGGTCGCAAAAGCAACCCTTGTGTTATGAAGAGACACCTCGCAATCGGCGTAGCGCTTACCATCGCGGCGGCGGGGTTTCGACTCTTTCTGGCGTGGCGCTTGCCCAATGACGATGATGACGACGGCCGTTTCTATGCACAGATCGCGCGCAATCTCCTGGACCATCGCGGCTACTCAGGTGAGGAGGAAGAACCCTATGTGCCAACCTACGTGCGAGTGCCGGGATATCCGGTGTTTCTCGCCGGAGTCTATTCTGTCTTTGGCCGCGATAATAATACCGCCGTTCGGTTCATTCAGATTTCGCTCGACATCGTGACTTGCTGGCTGGTGGCCCTGCTGGCGGTTGCCTGGACACCCATCGCCTGGGAGCTCGAGAAGCGCCGTCGTGCGATGCTCATAGCCTTGGCGCTCGCCGGCGCCTGCCCGTTTTCTGCTATCTACGTCACCACGATTCTCACGGAGACATGGGCAACACTGTTGGTGACTGCGTTTGTGCTTGTTGCCACGCTTGGGTTGAAGAGTGAGCCGTGCAAGACGTCCGCGCCTTTGTGGCTGGCGGCCGGGCTACTGGGCGGAGTGGCCACTATGTTCCGGCCTGACTGCGCCCTCTTTCTCGGCGGAGCCGGGGTGATGCTGTTAATCGCCGGGCTGCTCCAAACGTTCGCACGACCGAGGCGATCATCCGAGCAGGCAGCTCGCGCAGGCGCGCGACCGATCATCGCAACAACTCTTGTCAGTAGCCTCGCGATGTCAGTTGGTTTTGCCTCCGTCCTCGCGCCCTGGACCATACGCAACGCTCGGGTGTTTGGAGTCTTTCAGCCGGTCGCTCCGCCTTACGCCAACATGCCGAATGAGTTCGCGCCGTTTGGATACATCGCCTGGCTGAGAACCTGGGTCGATGACGAGCGGTATGTCAGTCCTGTTGAAGACGGTCTTGGTCTTTACCCGATTCTCATTGAGCGTATGCCCGATCAAGCCTTTGATTCGTCATTAGAGCGCGATCTTGTGCGTGAGTTGCTCGATCGTTACAACAACCCGGGCAAACCCTCCACGGATCCTTCCGACGAAGATGACAACGCCGGTGATCCCGCGCCGGCGGTGCGGATGACGCCGGAGATCGATGCAGAGTTCGGCCGGATCGCTCGCGAACGCATGGCACGCCATCCGTTGCGAAATTACTTCGTGCTGCCGCTGAAGCGGGCGGCATCGCTGTGGTTTGACACACACTCTCAATACTACCCATTTCAAGGCCAGTTGTTCCCTCTTTATGACCTCGACACTCAGGCCCATCAGCAATACTGGCTCTGGCTGTTTGCGCTGCTGACATGGTTCTACTCGATAGCCGGGCTGATCGGCGTGTGGGTGATGTGGAAGGCCGAATCATCCCGTCGATGGGTCTTGATGCTTGTGTTGCTGATGCTGCCGCGTCTTGCGTTTCTTGCGGCTCAGGAGCATCCCGAGTCTCGCTACACGGTAGAGTTCTTCCCGTTGGTCGCAGCGGCGGGAGGTCTCGCACTCGCCTGTCTGACACTCGATGGAATTCGCCGTGGTTTTGCGAGGGGCAAGTCGAAGGAGCGAGCTGCCAACGTCGATGTATAATAAACTCTCTTCAAGCGGGTGGAATCAAACTGCCGAACTATGAAAAAGTATATTGCCCTGGCTACGTTCCTCACTATTGCGGGGCTGGGCTTTCGTCTCTTCCTGGCATTGCATCTCCCCACCGATGAGCCGGACGACGGACGCCTCTATGCGCGAATCGCGATCAACGTTCTGGGGCATCGCAGCTACTCGATCGAAACAGAAGAGCCGTACTCCCCCACACTGATTCGAGTGCCTGGCTATCCGTTGTTTATGGCGGGAGTCTACGCGGTTTTCGGGCGTGACAACAACCGTGCCGTCCGAGTCATTCAAGCGGGGCTGGACACAATTACGTGTTGGTTGATTGCGCTGCTCGCGCTGGCGTGGGGGCCTGTGGGTTGGGATCGGCGGAAGCGCCGGCGCCTTCTGCTGATCGCGCTTGCGCTCGCCGTCTCGTGTCCGTTCCCGGCGATCTATGTCACCACGATACTGACCGAGACGTTTACGACGCTATTGGTGAGTGCTTGTGTGCTGGCGGCAACCCTGGCGCTGCGAAGCGAGAGCTCCAGGAAGAGCGCGATGTTGTGGGTGGGCGCCGGACTCTTCGGAGGAGCGGCGACTCTGTTTCGCTCTGACAGCGGACTGTTCGTTGCGGCCGGCGGAATGACGCTGGTCCTTGTTGGTCTGAGCCGTGCAGTAGCGCGTTGGCGAAAGCCCGCCCTTTCACCAGACGCTGGGCGACATGTCCTGGCTCGGACCTTCACGAATGGGGTCATGCTGACGATTGGTTTTGCCGTAGCTCTTTCACCGTGGACGATCAGGAACGCGCGTGTCTTTGGAGTCTTTCAACCCATCGCCCCGCAAGGCGCGAATATGCCTGGCGAGTTTGTCCCGTCGGGCTACATCGGGTGGCTTCGCACGTGGGTGGACGATGTGAAGTACACCGAGTCGCTGGAGTTTCCGCTTGACGTGGGCCAACTTCACATCGAGAAGGCCCCGGATTACGCATTCGACTCGCCCGAGGAGCGCGAACAAGTTGCGGCTTTGCTCGAGCGCTACAACCATCCGGCGTCGGCGGAGGCGCAACAGACTCAACCACAACCAATGCCCGCTCCCGATCCGAAGTCTCAAGACTCAACCTCCAGCTCAAAGGAACCATCGGCAAGCTCGAGCGGCAACCCGGATGAAGAAGCTCCTGAAGAGGTCGAGTCGAGCGATGAAGATGGAGAAGAGCCGGACCCGGATGACACCGCCGAGGAGGTCACACAAGCGGGTGAGATGACGCCGGAAATAGACGCGGGCTTCGCAGAGATAGCTCGCGCGCGTATTGCTCGTCACCCGCTTCGGTACTACTTGATTGTCCCGCTGAAACGAGCAACTTCGTTATGGTTTGACACTCATTCGCAGTACTACCCGTTCCAGGGCGAGTTGTTGCCGTTGTCTGCTTTGGACACTGACATTCACCAGCAGTACTGGCTCCCGGTTTTCGCGTTCCTGACCTTTTTGTATACAGGTATTGGGCTCGCCGGCGGGTGGTTGTTGTGGAGAGAAAAGCGCTCGCGGCGCTGGCTGTTGTTGCTGGTGCTTCTGATCATCCCGCGGCTCGCGTTTCTTTCGAGTATGGAAAACCCTGAGCCTCGGTACGCGGTCGAGTTCTTCGTCTTCGTAATAGCGGCGGGTAGCCTCTCGTTCCTCGATTTCATTTGGGATCGGCTGCGCAAGCTGGCGCACAACTGGCGGCGGCCGGTTGAACAGACGAAAGCTGATAGCACCCAAAGATAGAAGTCAACTCCCAATATTGACTACGCCCCGTCGGCTAGCGAGGCTGCGTGAAAAGTTTCGTAGTCCCGCCTTCAGGCGGAAGAGTGGTCTACCGCAAATTCAGACGTCCCAAGTCGTTCTTCCGCCTGAAGGCGGGACTACGAAACTTTTCAAACAGCCTCGCCAGCCGCCACGTGTCGGATTTTTGCTGCGCCTTTCATCTGTCCCGTCAAACAACGAATCTTCACAAATCAGATCATTTTGGACTGTTTCTCACTCTTCCGGTTGTGGCATCCCGGTTGCCGTTACCAGCAACGGAGTCCCTTCGAGGACATCCGAGACTTTCGATAGATTGGTTCATTATGGACGAGCTGCAACAAGCAAGAACGGTCGCGTTGAAAGCCTGCTGCGCTTGTAGCTCGGGGCTACTGGAACACGACAAGTTTTGTCGCCGCTGTGGGACGCGTCAGCCCGGTCGGGAGAGTCTTGAGCTTAATCAGGCGCAGACCGGGGCAAGCGCATGCGGCGCGCAGTCGTGTGCAACTGTGGCGATTGCAGGCGTCGCGCGGGCAGATGTGTATCGCAGGATTTCGGGGCCGCTGGTGAATGCTGTGGTAACCGGTGCTCTGTCGGTACCTTCGACCGAGAATCACAGCCCTTTCGTCAAGCGAGTGATCCTGGCGCTGATCTCGATTCCAATCTGGTTGATCATCGTTTTGCTGTCCCCGCTCGATGCTTACGCGGCAGTGAAGAACCTTGCGAGGCAAGTATGAACCAAACACATGTCAGCAATCCGGCGATAGCCCCGATACTGACCCCCGAGTTCAAGAGCGCGGTTCGGCAGCAGACAAGTCTTCTTGCGCCGCTCGAACGCGTGTGTCTGGGTTGGCTCGCGCGAAACATGCCGCCGTGGATCAAGCCGGACCATCTCACGCTGCTTGGCTTTGGTGCAATGTTGGCGGCGGGCGTCTGTTACGCGCTCGCGAAGTGGTGGCCGCCGGCGCTTCTGATAGTCAACCTGTGCCTGGCTATCAACTGGTTTGGCGACAGCCTCGACGGAACGCTCGCCCGCGCGCGTAACAAACAGCGGCCTCGATATGGGTTTTATGTAGACCACATCATCGACGCGTTTGGAATTCTGTTCATAATCTGCGGCCTCGCGCTCTCGGGTTATATGACGTGGACGATCGCGCTCGCTGTGCTGGTGGTCTATTTCATGATATCGATTGATGTTTATCTTGCGACTTACACGATCGGAACTTTCAAGCTCTCTTTCTACAAGATCAGCCCAACGGAGTTAAGGATACTCCTCGCGCTTGGCAACATCAGAGCGATGTCACATCCGACTGCGCATGCGTTCGGCGACAGTTACTTGTTCTTCGATATCGGCGCCGTTGTCGCGATGGTGCTGATGGCAGTCGTGCTGGTGGTCTCAGTCACACGAAATACGATAACGCTGTATCGGGCGGAGAGAGTTTGATGGATGGCTTTCACCCGGTCGCCGAAGCCCATGAAGGGGGCGCGCACAAATCGCGGACTGGAGTCTCAAGGGGAGCCGGGCGATTGCGCTCCCGGGCAGTCTTTCATCGCTTCGCAAAGTTCAGCGCGGTGGGCGCCGGCGGTGTCATCGTGCAAACGGTAATGCTCAGCGTTTTGCTGCGCGTTGGAGGGATGCACTATCTAATGGCGACCGCATTGGCCGTCGAGGCATCGGTGCTGAACAATTTCGTTTGGCACAGTAGATGGACCTGGGCTGACCGACAAGAGTCACGTGCTGCGCAGAGGCTCCTGCGGTTCAACGCAACCAACGGAGCAATGTCCTTGATTGGCAACCTGGTCCTTATGTTCATACTGGTGAGCGTGTTCAACGTCAACCCGTATGCCTCGAATCTGATCACTATAGGGATTTGCTCTTTTGTTAACTTCGCGTTGGCCGACAGGTTTGTGTTCATCTGATCGGGCTACAAGCAGCCGCACTCATACTCCTGTCTTTTCTTTCGTTTTTTCCCGCCACAACCTTGATGTCAGCCTCAAAGCTGGATAACATTGCGGGCGGCAATTCGAAAAGCACAACGACAAACACAGCCTTCGTCCAAAGAGGGCTAATCCTATAGAGACGGACGTGCCCGCGGCTCGAATTGAAACCAGCCGCTTAGCGCTTTCGATGCATGCAGGGCTGGATGAATCATGGCTTGCGTGAGCAGTAAAGGAGAAAGCACCAATGAGAATCAAAAACAAAACGGATCAAACCGGCGCGTCGAGCCTAATGAGTAACTTCTCGCGCGCGATGCTTGCGTCGTTATGTCTTGTGGTTATTGCAACGGGCATTGGCGTGCTTTTCATAAAGAGGTCCGCTCCCTCACCCGTCGCTCAGAAAGAAGCCGCGAGTTCTCCGGTCGCACGAAGCGCGGAACCAGGATCAGCAGGGGCGCCTGCGGTGGCGGGACCGCGTAACGCGCAAGACGCAAAACCCGGCACCTCGTCCCTCTCAGTTCCACGCGTAGCGGGCAAGGGCGCCGGGGATTTCATTGCGGAATCCAGGGCGCGCGGCGAACTCCCCCGCTCACGAGTGCAACGCGGATCGGCAATAACGGCGACAGAGCTAAGACAGCGAGCGCGCAAAGGAATTGCACAACTGTTTCGTGCGCTGCGTCAGAGCCCGGCAAGCACGCCTGCGGCATCTCAGGGCGTCTTCCGCACTGCGCCTTTGCGGCCCGTTGCCCCGGAGAGGATCCCGGTCTTCTCAATCCTCCGCGATCCGGATCCAGCCAGCAAGCAGGCGTCAACTGAATCGGCTGCGGTGAAATCGCAATCAACCGCAACTTCACCTGATGCGCAGCAAAGGCGATCGGAACGAAGTTCAGTTGAGCGGATCGATGTCTCTGTCCCAGCGGCCGCGGAGCGCGTTGATGCAGGAAATCTGCCGGAAGGGAAATTGCCCGCAGAGAAGCGAAGCCTCGCATCCGCGGAGAGCGCCGGCGGTGAGATAACTTTGAGCGCTGATAGCGACGATACGGCGCCCAAAACCCCTACTGGAAACCTCAGTCCTGCTCCTGCCCCAGGGTTGTCAGTAGCAACGGCGCCGACCAAAGAGGGAAGTTCCGTCGCGCCGACGCAGGAGCGAATAGTTAGCGCAACGGCCCAAGCCCCCGCGACCGTAAGCCTCACTCCCAAAGAATTACATCTGGTGAAGGCGCGCGAATTCAATGGCGATCTGCGCGACCTTCCGAAAACACCACCGCCCGCCATGGAGCGTCCAGAGCGGGAAGGACCAAATGAACCGCCAATTCTCTACGTGCCTCCGGGTGGAACCGCAACGCCGCCAAAGTCGCCGACGCCGAAAGTGACGCCGGCGGCCCCTGCGCCTGCGCCATTAACCACTTTTGATGGGCTCGGCCGCCCACCGGGCAATGGTTTTCCTCCCGACACGAACGGCGATGTCGGGCCGAATCATTACATTCAAACGATCAATACCTCTCTTGCCATTTATGACAAGACCGGAGTGCAGCTCACTACGTTATCCTTCAATACCTTCATGAGCCAGGGCATGTTTGGCAATCTTTGCGACACTAACAACTTTGGCGATCCTGTCGTTGTTTACGACACTTTCGAGGATCGCTGGATAATCACAGACTTTGCCTTCACGCTCGACGGATCCAGCAATGTCATAAACCCGCCCGGGGCCTTTCAGTGCTTCGCCGTTTCTAAGACCGCCGATCCGGTAGCTGGCGGCTGGAACTTTTACTCGATACAGGTCACCGATGCTCTCAACGACTATCCGAAGTTCGGCATCTGGCCCGACGGTCTTTACATGACGGCAAATATGTTTGGCTTCGGCGGGTTAAGCGGGTCCTTTGTATTCAGTCGTGAGTGGGCCTTCAATAAGACCCAGATGTACGCCGGGGCCGCAAGCCCGCAGATCGTTTCCTTTGACGCGCCCCGGGTCGACGTGAACGGAGGCTCGGTCTTCACATCGATTCCCAGTAATGCTCGCCTCCAAACGGGAACGCCGCCGGCAGGAACGCCAAATTACTTTGCGGTGACCGGCACCTACACCAATGCGTTGCAGATTTGGAAGTTTCACGTTGATTGGAGCAACGTTTTCTCCTCGACCTTCACGGGACCTTTCATTCCGCTCACCGGCTCGACCTGGATAAGCCCGCCTGCCACTGTGCCGTCACAGGGAGGCAACAACCTCGATACGCTCGCGACTCGAGCGATGATGCAGAATCAGTACTCAAACATCGCCGGGGCCGAGTCGATATGGCTCACACATACCGTGCGAAACTCGACTACGGCAGGAGTATCAGCAGTTCGCTGGTATCAGCTTGATGTAACTGGCGGCACGGTCGCCGCGAACACAACCCAGGCTGCCAATCATGAGCCAGACGTCACCAACCGTTTTGTGCCGAGTCTGGCTGTTGACCGCGCCGGCGACATGATGGTCGGCTACAGCGCCTCAAGCAGTACAATGAAACCGGCAATCCGATACGCGGGACGACTACCCGGCGACCCACTGGGTACTCTGCCTCAAACTGAGACCAATCTAATCCAAGGCTTAGGCACGCAGGTCGGACTTTGCGGCGGAGCTACGTGTACGCGCTGGGGCGATTACAGTGCGATGTCGCTCGACCCGGTCGACGGATGCACATTCTGGTACACGACCGAGTACTATGCGGCCGATGGACTGAATTACAATACTCGAATCGGATCGTTCAAGTTTCCTTCCTGCACGGCGATTGGGAACGGAACCGTTTCCGGCACGGTCACCGTCACCCCGGGCGGCTTGCCGATCGGCGGTGCGCGCGTCGCGTTCGGCAGCCGGACGACGACGACGGCTATCAACGGCACTTATTCGCTCACGAATATCCCCGCAGGCACGTATCCGACCATCGCGGCCAGCGCTCAGGGTTTCAGCTCCGCCACGACGTCGCCCGTTGTTGTTCCGAACGGGGGAACGTCGACCAATGACTTTGCGCTTACCGCAGCGGCTGTGAGCGGATGCCTGACGGACACGTCGCAGGCAGACTTCTCGGTGGGAACTCCGACGAAGTGCGACCTCACGACCAGCGCGGGCAACATCCTTCTCTCGAAACAGAACCTCGACCAACTGAACGAGGCCCTCGGGGGCAATGGCGTTGGCATCAACACCACGACCTGGGGCGGCGAGACCTTTACGCCAGCCGTCAGCGGGCAGCTGACAAGGGCCGACATCGCTTTGTTTTGCAGCACCTGTACCGGCACGACGCCTGCTCTTACCCTATCAGTCAGAGCCACCAGCGCAAATCTTCCCACCGGCGCCGACCTCGCAACCGCGACGATTGCCGGTTTCGCGAGCGGGGCCTCCCAATTCTACACCGGGAACTTTGCCACTCCAGCGACGCTCACGGCAGGCACAAAGTACGCCTTGATAATCCGTCCGACAGCAGCCCCATCTGCGGGAACCTATGCGCTTACTCGGAGTGGCAGCGCAGCTACTGGCCAGGATGTCTACGCGGGCGGGGACCGGGTTTCGAGCATCGACAGCGGCGCTACTTGGACGATTAACCTGACCGGTGGTGTCGTGACCGACGGTGGCTTCAGGACCTTTATGACGACGCCTTCAGGCACGTTCGTCTCCTCGGCGAAGGACGCCAATCCGGCCGTCGGGTCCGTCGCCACCTGGACCACGCTGTCTTGGACTGCCACGACACCGGCGAACACCACTCTCCAGTTTCAGGCAGCGGCAAGCAACAGCCCGTCGGGCCCGTTTAACTTTGTCGGCCCGGACGGCACCGCCGCAACCTTCTTTACCACCAGCGGCGCTTCGATCGCTCAGTTCAACAACAAGCGCTATCTGAAGTACAAAGCGTTTCTGAGCACGACCGATCCCACGGTAACGCCAACCGTCAACGATGTAACAGTTTGCTTCAACGACGTGATCCCGACCGACGCAACGCTGAACTGGTTCACCGCCAACGGCTATGCTGCGACGCCTAACAGCCCCAACGGCGGCGTGCTCCTTAGATGGCAGACCGGGTATGAAGTAGCGAATCTCGGCTTTCACATCTACCGCGAAGAAGCCGGCAAACGCGTTCGAGTCACACCCGATATCGTAGCCGGCTCGGCTCTCTTCGTCGGCGTCAGGACTGTGCTTGGCGCGGGCCGGTCTTACGCGTGGCGCGACCCGCAAGCCAGCAACGCCGATTCGACGTACTGGCTTGAGTCGATCGATCTCGACGGCTTCAGCACATGGTACGGACCCGTGCGCGCGGCGTCGGAGGGCGTCAAGAAGGTATCGTCCGCGCAAGTCGAACCGCAGTCGAAGCTGATAAGCCAACTCACTGGCGACGCGGATGGCGCTACCTCAGCGCTCGAGCCGAGAGCCACGCAGATGCCGATGACCATCGCGGGGCTGGCGAGTCAGGCGATCATCGCCGGTCAGCCAGCCGTCAAGATCTCTGTCCAACGGGAGGGGTGGTATCGAGTCTCGCAATCCGAACTGGCGGCTGCCGGCCTCGATTCGCGCGTCGACCCGCGCCTGCTACAGCTTTTAGTGGACGGGCAGGAACAACCTTTCACCGTTGTCACCGAAAAAGACGGCCGGCTCTCTGCCGTCGAGTTCTACGGCATCGGCGTAGATTCGCCTTACACCGATTTACGCACGTATTGGCTCACGGCCGGCGATCAACCGGGCAAGCGCATCAGTCAGAAAGATGCCGCGGGCCCGGATGCCACTGGGGGCAGCTTCCCCTACGCGGTTGAGCGCCGCGACCGCACCGTCTACTTCTCCGGATTGCGCAACGGCGACAAAGAGAACTTCTTTGGTTCGGTAATCGCGCGCGACCCGGTGGATCAATCGTTGACGCTGGCGCGCGTCGAAACGGAATCGAGCGACGTCGCGACGCTGGAAGTAGCGCTCCAAGGCGTCAGTACCGACGGACACGATGTCGCCGTCGAGTTGAACGGTTCGTACGCAGGCACGATTTCCTTCAACAGCCAGACGGAGGGCGTAGCACGAATCAACGTTCTGGCGTCGCAGTTGAGGGAAGGACAAAACGTTGTGCGCCTCACTTCGAAAGGCGGACCAGGCGATATCAGTCTCGTTGACTATATTCGACTGACATACCCGCGTCGCTACACGGCTGAGGGCAACGGGCTCCGGTTCACCGTCGGCGCGAGACAGATGGTCACGGTTGACGGCTTCAGCAGCCCGGCCATCCGCGTGCTCGATATTACCAATCCTGCAGCAGTGCAGGAGATCATCGGGACCGTACAACAGCAGAAGAGCGGCGGCTACTCGGTGTCCCTTAACCCTCAAAATGCGGAGCCGCGCACGCTGCTGGCGATTGCGGGCGATATGCCGAAACCCGTCAGCCTCACACTTAATATCCCATCTTCGTGGCGGCAGCCCGGCAACGGCGCGAATCTCGTGGTGCTTACTCGCCGCGAGTTCGCCGCATCCCTCGGCCCGCTGGTGTCGTTGAGGCAGAAGCAGGGGTATTCGGTGGCGGTCGTTGACATAGAGGATGTCTACGATGAGTTCAGCTACGGTCAGAAGACGCCGCAAGCGGTGAAAGACTTCCTATGGTATGCCGCAAGCACCTGGAAGAAGGCGCCGCGTTTTGTGATGCTGGCTGGCGATGCGAGCTTCGATCCGAAGAACTATCTGGGGTTGGGCGACTCGGACCTCGTGCCGACCAAACTGATCGACACGCAGTACATGGAGACGGCTTCCGACGACTGGCTCGTTGACTTCAACGGCGACGGCCTGCCGGACCTGGCGATTGGTCGTTTGCCCGTGCGGTCGGCGGACGAAGCGTCGCGCCTTGCCGCCAAGATCGCCGGCTACGACGGACAGCCGTCTTCCGGCACGTTGCTGTTGGTGTCCGATCACAACGACACCTTTGACTTCGAGAACGCGAGTAACATGTTGCGCGCCTCGGTGCCACCCAACATCCGAATCGAGAGCGTCGAACGCGCCCACCTGGACGATGCAACCGCAAAGGCGAGAGTGATCGACGCGATCAATCGCGGGCAGATCATCGTCAATTACGCCGGTCACGGTTCGGTGGATCAGTGGCGAGGCAACATCCTGACTTCGGCGGACGCCGCCGGCCTGACTAACTCCGGCGAGTTGTCGATGTTTGTGATGATGACGTGCTTGAACGGCTACTTCCAGGACGCGGCGCTGGACAGTCTCGCCGAAAGCTTGCTGAAAGCCAACGGGGGGGCAGTGGCGGTGTGGGGATCGTCAGGAATGACCACGCCAGACATTCAGGCGATTCTGAATCAGCAAGTGTTTGGGATGATCTTCAATGGAACTCCGATAACGATCGGCGAGGCGACTGCGCGGGCGAAGGCCGCGGTGGCTGGCGGCGACGTGCGGCGAACGTGGATTCTGCTGGGAGATCCAAGTATGAAGCTCAAGTAGCTGCTAACGATTGGGAGTGCGGGATCGATCGCACTCAGCACAAAGGATATGCTCGGGGCCGGGGATTTCAATTGATCTCCGGCCCCTTCTTCGCTGCCCGCGGCAATGGATTTGCCCTGCCACCGGGATCGCAAGTCTCTCGGCATACTCAGTCACGAAACTCGTCTAATCTCTTGTGCGCTTTCGCCGCAAGTCTTGATGTCAAAGTCAAAGGTGGATAGTATAGCGTTCCTTTAGAGCAACCGGAAACAACGCCGCAGTCTCCATCAGTAAGCATGAAAGAGGTTGACCGCGGTCTCCCCCCCGGGGTGAATTTAAAACAGCTTTAAGAGAGTGGCTAGAGGGCTGGGTGGACTGCGGTTTGCCCGAGCGGTAAAGGAGAAAAGCATCAATGAGTATCGGAAACAACACGAATCTGACCGACTCGCCAGTGGAGCCGAGTCGTCCGAAGAGTAACTTCTCGCGAGCGACGCTTGTATCGCTATGCCTTGTCATTTTAGCAACAGGCATTAGCCTGCTCTTCATAATAAGGTCCTCTCACCAGCCCGGCGCCGAGCAGAACTTTGCAAAAGAAGCTCCGAGTTCTCCGGCAGCAAGCAGTGTCGCGTCAAACATTATCCGCCGTGCCCGCTACCGCGGGATCGGATGATTTGCAACAGGCAAGACGCAATCGCTCGGCCACGGCCAATCCACAAATCGCCGGCAAGGGCGCGGAGAAACACGCCGCCGAAATTAGCGCGCAAGGTAAGCTCCGCGCGTTAGGAATGCGTGAATCGCACAGACTGATGCAGGACTAAGGCAGCCCAGGCAGAACAGTCTACGGCAAAGTCGTCTGGCGCAGTCTTCAATTCAGGGGCCGCCCGTTGGAATGAACGCGCCAGTCGCAGAAGCGAGGTCATCGACGTCGCAATCCAGCGGCGCGCGCGAAACCGGATTTCCGGTTGACGACGCGCGAGATCTGCCGCCCAGCAAGCCATCGGACGGGAATTCACTAACATCCCTGGCAAAGGCTGACGAAGCTCTCCCAGCCGTCAGGGAAGAACCAAAGATCGACCTCCTGCCTGACAAACGTCCGGCCACATCAGCGTCACTTCCGAGTTCCGATGAGTCATCCAAGAATGCAAACTTCAGGACCTCGGGCGCCCGCGGGGTGCGTCTTCCCGGAGCAGGAGCGGCGGAGTCAAATCAATCCGCTCAAAATGATACTGTTTCAACACAAGGAACAATCACGAGCGGACCTGACGCGGTTCAACTCGTCGGGCCGGTCTCGCAAGACATGGATCTACGAAAGCTTCCCTACATTCCCCCTCATACGGAAAACGAGGAAGTGCGGCTGACGAGGCATGCGGAGTTGCAAAATCAAGGAGTGGACGATCCTGCCTTGCCGGTCAAGGAGCCCGCGCAGCCCTCCGCTATGCCCGCTCCAATTCAGAACTTTGGCGGTATTACTTCCGCGACCAGCGGGTGCGGTTGTTTGCCGCCGGACACCGACGGGGATGTCGGGCCAAATCACTACATCCAATCCGTCAATTCATCCATTAAAATCTTTGACAAGACGGGTGGCACGCTGTCCGGTCCGACGACTTACAATTCGTTCTTTTCCGCGATGGGGCCGAGCACGCCTTGTGGCAATAACCAAAATGACGGCGACGGCATTGTGTTCTACGATCATTTGGCTAACCGTTGGGTGGTCAGCGATTTTGCCTTCCCCGCGTTCCCCGGGACCTCATTCTATCAATGCGTCGGCGTCTCAAAGACCAGTGATCCGGTTGCGGGCGGCTGGTGGCTGTACGCGATTCAAGTAGATCCAGCGAACCCAACATTCCTGGGCGATTATCCCAAGTTTGGCTTGTGGCCCGACGCCTACTATTTCTCGGTCAACCTGTTTTCTAGCCCTACGACATTCAACGGCGTGCGCGTCTTTGCGCTTCCACGCAGCGCGATGATCAACGGAACGGGGTGCCGAACGCCGGCGGAGTTGCATTTACGATCACGCCGGCAAACCTGGGCGATGCGTATAGCCTGGTGCCGGCGACCTTCCGTGCCGGCCTTGCCCCATCGGCGGGCACGCCGGAATATTTCATGGCAGTCAACAGTTCGGCGGTGGCCGGCACAGTCGAAACCCAGGTGTTCACTTGGCGCTTTGACGTTGACTTTGTTACGCCGGGCAACTCCACCTTCGGTATAGGCGCCAGCCACACACCGAATGGCACCACCACGGTCAACGGCTTCGTCGATGCTTTCACAACCACCACCCTCCTGGTGCCACAAACTGGCACCATTCGCCTGCTCGACACTCTGGGCGACAAGTTGATGACTCCGCTTGTTTACCAAAATCTCCTTGGCACGGAATCGTTGTGGGCGTCTCAGACCATCAACAACAATCAGAACGGCACCGGCCCGACGGCGATTCGCTGGTATCAATTCAATGTTACCGGCGGCATAATTCCGGCTGTCCCGCTACAACAGCAAACTTTTAATAATGGCGCCGATGGGTTGTGGCGATGGATGCCCAGCATAGGCGTCGACGGGCAGGGTAATATGTCGATTGGCTACACCGCATCGAGCAGCACCACAAATCCCGCGATCAATTATGCCGGGCGGTTAGTCACCGATCCGCTGAATTCGCTGGCGCAAGGCGAAGCTCTATTGATCCAGGGCGCAGGTCATCAAACCAGCGCCACCGGGCGCTGGGGCGACTATAGCGCGCTCGCCATCGATCCGTCGGATGGCTGCACATTCTGGCATACCAATGAGTACTTTTCGGCGACCAGCAGCGCCGGTTGGAACACCCGGATCGGCTCATTCAAGTTCCCTTTATGTTCGGTTCCGACAGACGCAAAGGTGAAAACGTTCACTGCCGACCGGTTCGATGACGGGCGCGTGTTGTTGCGGTGGAGCTCGGGTTACGAAGTGGACAACCTGGGCTACAACGTCTATCGCGAGACAAACGGGCAGCGCGCGAAGATCAACCCGCAGACAATCGCCGGGTCCGCGCTTGTGACCGGACCCAAGATTGCCCTCACCGCCGGCAAGTCTTATGCGTGGGGCGATCAGTTGACGGAAGCAGCAACGCGTTACTGGCTCGAAGACATAGACCTGGGCGGTAAGAGTTCGCGGACGGGACCCATAAGCCTCGACCCGAAACGCGGCAAAGCGCCGAGCGTCGAGCAATCAACCTTGCTTACACGAATCGGTCTGGCGTCGGCGCAAATGACGCTCGGCCAAGGCTCGACGTCGGTCGAGCGCAAGGCCGAAATCGCGAGTATCACGCCGGACGCAATCAAACTGCAGACCGATTTGGCGGGTCAGCCTGCGGTCAAGCTAAACGTCAAGCAGGAGGGCTGTTATCGCATCAGGCAGCAAGAGCTGGTTGCCGCAGGCTTGAGTTCGAATGCGGATGCACGAAACCTGCAACTCTACGTCGACGGCCGGCAAGTGCCGATGATCGTCAACGGGGAACAGGACGGCAGGCTCGATCCAACCGATAGCATCGAGTTCTATGGCGTAGGCCTGAACAGCACAGCGACCAACACTCACGTGTACTGGCTGGTGGCCGGTGGGCAAAGCGGCGCACGCATCAGGGCGACGAAGACGGTTGGCGGTCAAGCCGGATCGGGAAGCTTCGTCGCCGCCGTCGAGCGGAAAGATCGCACTCTGTACTTCTCGGGGCTGCGAAACGGCGAGACCGAGAACTTCTTCGGGCCAGTGGTCGCAAGCACTGCGGTGGACCAGTCGTTGACGTTGACCAACGTCGCCTCGAGTTCGTCGCCGGCGAGTCTGGATGTGTACCTGCAGGGAGTGACGCTGACGGGTCATCAGGCACGAGTGACTTTCAACGGATCCGTGGTGGGCACGGTGAGCTTCAACGGTCAGGAGCGCGGAAAGGCGAGCTTCCCGATCGCGCAGTCGCAATTGCGCGAAGGGGTGAACTCGGTGCAGTTGATCGCGCAGGGCGGCAGCTCCGACATCAGCCTGGTGGACACGGTGCGGGTGTCGTACGCGCACACTCTGACCGCGGACAGCAACCAGTTGCGCGCCGGGGTTAAGGGCGGGCAGCCGGTGACAATCGGCGGATTCACGTCGTCCGATGTTCGGGTTATGGATGTTACGGATTTGAATAACCCGCGGGAACTAGTCGGGACGATCAGCGGGTCGAAGAACAATTCGAGCATCACGCTGACGCCGCCGGGAGCCGGGGCGAGGTCGCTGCTGGCGTTCACCGGGGCAAGGGCGATGAGCGCCGCGGCGAAAGCCGATGTGACGTCGAACTGGCACGAGGAAGGTTTGCAAAACGATTACGTGATGATCACGACACAGGATCTAAAGCCGAGCCTGGGTCCGCTGAAGGCGCTGCGTGAAAGCCAGGGCTTGTCGGTGGCGGTTGTGGATGTCGAAGACCTGTACGACGAGTTCAGTTTCGGAAACAAGTCCCCGCAGGCGATCAAGGACTTCCTGCAGTTCACGCGCGACAACTGGAGGCGGCTGCCGCGCTTTGTGCTGTTTGCCGGGGACTCGAGCTATGACCCGAAGAACTATCTCGGGTACGGGGACAGCGATCTGGTGCCGACGAAGCTGTTCGACAGCGTGTACATGGAAGCGGCGACCGACGACTGGTTCGTGGACTTCCAGGGTACGGGGTTGCCTGAGATCGCAAGCGGACGATTGCCGGTGCGCAATGCCGCGGAAGCGACGGCGGTTGTCGGAAAGATCCTGAGCTACGAAAGCTCGACGGGTGCGAACTCCGTGCTGCTGGCAGCCGATTTGGATGACGGGCACAACTTCGCGGCGGTCGGAGCCTCGTTGCGGACGCTGCTGCCCGGAGGTATGCAGGTACAGGATGTGCTCCGGGGCACGAGCGATGATGCCACGGTGAAGAGCCAGATACTGGCGGCGATCGATCAGGGGAAGACGATCGTGAACTACAACGGACACGGATCGGTGAATCAGTGGCGTGGGAATATCCTGACCAACGAGGACGCGGCGAGCCTGACCAACAACCAGAAGCTGGCGTTCTTTGTGATGATGACATGCCTGAACGGCTACTTCGACGATCCGGTGCTGGATAGCCTGGCCGAATCGCTGCTGAAGGCGAGCGGCGGCGCGGCGGCGGTTTGGGCGTCGGCGGCGCAGTGCGAGCCCGGAGCGCAGGAGGTGATGAACCAGGAGCTGTATCGCCTGCTGTTCAGCGGCAGCGCGGTCACCATAGGCGAAGCAGCGGCGCGTGCCAAGCAGGTGATCACTGATCGGGACGTGCGGCGTTCGTGGATCCTGTTCGGCGATCCGGCGATGCATCTGAAATAGCTAGCCGTAACGAGTGCTGACTTGCGGGCTGAGGTTCAGTTATCATCTGGACCTCAGCCCGTTTTCTTGTGGCCAAGGAGTAATGGAACTGACTGACACCAGCGCAACAAAATCGCTCGGCCGCGTGGTTGCAACCTTCCTCGCGGGCAGTTGGCGAGCGGTTCCTCCCGAACCGAACATCTCTGCTGAAGAACTGAAGCCAATCGTGCCGCTACTTTTGAAGTCGGGCGCGGCCTCGCTTGCCTGGTGGCGTATTCGCGACAGCAGCTTGAGCGAGTGCGAGGCGGCGCTCGAGTTGAGATCCGCGTACCAACTTCATTCCCTGCAGGCCGCAATTCACAGGACCGAAATTGAAGAAGTCATCTCCCTCCTGAACTCCGCCGGAGTGGAGCCGGTGCTGGTGAAAGGATGGGCGGTTGCGCGCTTGTATCCGGAGGAGGGCCTTCGTCCTTACGGCGACATAGACTTGTGCTTCGGCCCTGACCGGTATTTACAGGCAATGACGGTTCTCAAGAGCCCCGATGCCGGCAAGTATAGTGTTGACGTTCACGAAGGGTTCGGTAAGCTGGACTATCTGAGCCGCGATGAACTGATGACGCAGTCCGAGCCTGCCCGGCTTGGCGCGGCGAGGTTTCGCTTGCTGGGAGCGGAGGACCAGCTTCGCATTCTGTGCACGCACCTGTTGCGCCACAGCGCGTGGCGGCCAATGTGGCTTTGTGATATTGGCGCGGCAGTAGAGTCGCGCGCCGCGAGCTTCAACTGGGAGCGGTGCCTTGGACCCGACCGGCGTCAGGCGGACTGGGTTGCATGCGCGATCGGGCTCGCGCATCAGTTGCTTGAAGCGCGAGTCGATGACACGCCGGCGGCGGAAAGGGCGAAACAATTGCCGGGCTGGCTGGTCCCCGATGTGATGAAGAACTGGGACCGGCCCTTTCCGGAGCGATATCCGCCGTTGTCCTATCTGCCGCCCATGAGTGCTTATTTGCGCCATCCTCGTGGCGTGCTGAAAGCGATTGGCACGCGCTGGCCTGACCCGATCGAAGCGACGATCCGGCTGAAAGGGCCGTTCAACGAAATGCCCCGGCTGCCATTTCAAATCGGCAATGCGCTTTGGCGGATCGTAAGATTCCTGACCCGCACCCAGTGATTCGCACGTCACGCCGCCGGGAGGTTCATGCTTGACTAAGACCACCGACAGGCATAGATTAGCGGTCACCGCAGGAACTAACTCGCATCATTTAGTGACCTCTGAACTGTATTTGAGTTTGTGGTAGCTGGCGCGGAGGCACCGCGCGATTTCCATCCGACGAAGTCCGTCCTATATTGCGATTTTTCACGCGGACGCTGGGCACTACGGTGACGCGGTGGTACGTGGCATCAGCACGCAGTATTGAGACGCGACCAGTTCGTGGGCGCCGTCCGTGGTGTCTGACGAGTCTCTTAATCACGATCGAGGCTGAGACCTCAGCGGAGAATTTATGAAAAGACCGGAGAGTTTTCTTAAAAGAACAAGATTCGGCGTGCGCGTTTTTGTCGCGCTAACCGCAGTCTTACTATTCGCGATCATAACGAACACGGCATTTACTCAGAAGGCTGTCCCTGCCGGCGGTCCTGAGTCCGCTGTCGGCGTCGACGAGTTCAAAGATAATGGCCATATCAAAGAAGAGCCCGGGGCGATTGATCAAAAAAGCATAAGCCCCAACGCAATCACCGCGAGCACTTATCCTTTCACAAGCTCCGCCGGCGCCTTGCTGGAGGATATGTCGAGCGGGACGACGACGATGATCGCGCCGAATACAGATGACGGCGCTTCACCGCTGTTCGACATCGGGTTCGAGTTCTGGTTTGACGGCACACGCTTCACGCAGTTTTCAACCAACGCCAACGGCCTGATGAGGCTAGGCCCAACGGTGGTCAGCACCGCCTTCACCAACGACCTGGCCTCGGCCACTAACGTGCCGCAGATCGCGCCCTACTGGGATGACCTGTGGCTGGGCACGAACGGCAAGGTTCACTACAAAGTGGTCGGCGCCGCGCCGACTCGCAAGCTGGTGGTCGAGTGGCAAAACGAGCAGGTCCCACGAAATTCGGCTGGCGTAGGCTTGCTGACGGGCGCGGCGACCTATCAGGCCTGGCTGTATGAAACGACGGGAGTGATCGAGTTCGTCTACGGCTCCGGGCTGGTGACGAACACCGCCAACAGCGGCTATAGCGTCGGCTTCGGCTCGTCAACAACCCAATTCGCCAGCGTGACCACCAGCGGACCGACGGCAGCTTATGGCACAGCCAACAACGTGAATACGAATGCAATCACCAGCGGAACGAAGTACACGTTTACGCCGATGACGCCGGTTGCCGCGAGCGGCTTCAACGTGACCGCAATAACGCAAACCGGTATGGCCTTGAACTGGACCGACAACTCGTCCAATGAGCTGGGCTTCGCCATCTATCGTTCCGACGATGGCGGCTCGACGTACAACTTCATTCAGCAAGCCGCGGCCAACGCGAGTTCGCTTGCGGTAACTAACCTTTTGCCCGGCGTTAATTATTTCTGGCGCGTGCTTGCCGTCACCGAAGGCAACGTGAGCGCGACGACTTCGGGCAACGCGACGACCACGGCTCCTGGAAGCAAGACGGCGTCGAGCGGCAACTGGAACGTGGCTGGTACCTGGAGCCCGAGTGGTGTTCCGTCTGCTACCGACAACGTCACTATCCCCGATGGCGTCACCGTGACGCTGAATGCCGCCGGTCTGGTGTGCAATAACCTGATCGTTGGCGGCGGCGCGAGCGGCACGCTGCAATACGACGCGATTACGGCCAGCGCGTTGACGGTCAGCGGCAGCGTCACGGTCAACAGCGGCGCCAGCTTTACTGCCGGAAGCGGAGTGTTGACTACTCACACATTGGCGGTCGGCGGAACGTCTACCACGGTTTCTTCGGGGAGTATCACCAACAACGGCACGTTCGACATGAACACGACGGCGAGCGCGAACGTGACCTTTGCCGGAAACATCAACGGGGTGCTGTCGGGCGGCGGCGGCACCTTCGACTTCTTCTCCATCACGGTCAACAAAGGCGCGAACAGCTCGGCGATCCTGGACGTGATCAGCGTCATCACGACGTCGACGGTCTCGACTTCGACGAACCGCCTTGTTATCACGACCGGCACGTTCAGGTTGTCGAGCGCCTCAAACATTACCCCGATCGGCGGCAGTCAGACCGTTTGCGCGGCAGCCGGGCGGTTGTGGCTCAACAACGCAGCGGCGGTTTACAACGGTACCTTCGCCGGGTCACCCACGGTCACAGGTGAATTGCGAATTGACTCGGGCACTTTCAACTACGGTTCGGGCAACAACACGCTGACCTTTACTTCAGGGTCAGGCATCTTGACGATGACCGGCGGCACACTGAACATGCTCGGCGCCGTTGCCTTCGGCAGCAACGTCAGCACGCAGTTCATTATGAGCGGCGGCAACATCAATGTTGACCCCAACGCGACGAACGCGCTCGCTGTAGCCACAGCCGTCTTCACCATAGGCGGCTCGACTACAGTCAATTGGACGGGCGGCAACATCACGATTATTGATCCGCACAGCGCGGTGGCTGGTACGGCCTTCTCTGCTGCCGCAGGCTCCTCGAAGTTGATTACAGGCGGCACGGTCAACATCGGCGACGGCACTTCGACGACAGCCAGCGGCGCGTTGTCGAACACGACCGGCTTCGGGTTGACCTGTTCAATGGGCGTCTGGAACCTGAACATCAACAATCGCACGGATGCTTCGAACACGCGGATGGCGCGAATGACCGGCAGCGTGACTGTCTTCAATCAACTAACCCTGCAAGCAAACAGCTACTTGTTTATGGGTTCATCGACGACTGGGCAGACGCTGCTCCTGCAGGGCAACCTCGTTCAGGGCGGCACGTTGGCCGGCACTGAGCCTGCCGGTGTGCAGCTCCTAGGTACGGTGCAGTTTCAAGGATTTTTAGGACCGCAGACCGTGAGCGGCGGCGGAACCTATACGAACGTGCCGACCTTGAACGTAGCCAACATGAGCACGGGCGTCACGCTGACGAACTCGAATCCGCTTGTGGTTACTCGCGCCAACATCTTCACCGGCACACTCAACATTGGAACGATGTTCACCATCGGCCGCGCAACCGCGGCTCCAGTCGTCCAGATTGGCGGCTTCAGTAACACGATCGCCCTGGCAGTCGGTGGGTTCAACACGCTGCCGACCTTCGACAATACGGCTACGCCTGGGGCAACTTCGTACCTGTACTCGAATACGAGCACCGCGCTCACCACCGGCGCGTTCAATGAAATGCCCGCCGGGCCGCAATCGCTTTCGACGTTCCTGATTAACGACGTTGACGGCATCACGGTCAACCGCAACATCACCAGCCTGTTCTTGACGATGAGCGCGGGAAACATCAACATCGGCGCGAACGCTCAGCAGCTAGGCACCGCAGCCGCAACGCCGGGAACGTTGACCTACACGGCCGGCTTCATAGTCCCGACCACCGGCAGTTTTACCAGGTTTTTCAACACGACCGGCCTGCCGATAGCCGCTACGAGCGGCGGCGCTGGCCACTTTCCAATCGGCTCGTCCACGGGCGACAACCACAGCGCGTTCGTGTTCTACAACATCTCCACCGCGCTAACCACCGGCGGCTCGATCACCGTTAGCCACAACAACGTCGCCGGCCTCACCGGCATCGCGTCGTTTGTAGATGGCTCGGTGACGGTTGATACAAGAACCAACGCAAACTGGCCCCTCAGCGCAAGCGGTCTGGTTTTGGGAGGCGGCAACTCGGCCAGCCTGGCCTTGCGCGGCGATAGTCTTGTATTCCCGAACATAGTCGCGGACATTCGATTGATTCGCGCCTCGGATTTTGTCGGAACGGCGGGCGGCGCGGGCACAGGCTCGACGGCCGCGCCGCAAGCCAACCGCGCCGGACTTGCGATTGCTGACTTAACCAACACGTTCTACATCGGCAGCAATATGGCGAACCTGCCGCCGGTAATTACCTGGGACGGCGGCGCCGCCACACTCAACTGGGGCGATGCGGCGAACTGGAGTACTGACAGTGTGCCAACCGGCGCCGACAACGTCAGTCTCAGCTCCGGGGTGGCGACATCGATCAACGTAAACGGCAACTTTGCGGTAAACAATCTTACGCTTGGCGCCAACTTTACGATCAATCTCGTCGCGAACACGCTGACGATCAATGGCAACTACATTCAGACCGCCGGCACTATGAATCTCAACACCGGAACGCTCGAACCGAAGGGCGGTTTTACGTTAACCGCGGGGACATTCAACGGCAATACGGGCACGACCCTTTTCTCGGGTTCAGCCGCGCAGGCTATCGGCGGAGGCGTCACGCACAACAACGTCATCTTCCGGAACGGCGGCGCGGGCGTAGCCAAGAATCTCACTGCCGGCAACGCTTTCACCGCGGCCGGCAACTTCACGGTCGAGACCACGGCGCAATTCGCCCTGAGCGCTGTAACCGCAACCACCTACAGCGTCGCAGGGAACTTCATCTATGGTGGCGTGACCGGCGGAGCCAACATAGCCAGTCTCACTGTTAGCCTCACCGGCGCCGGCAAGCTGGTCAACGGCTCGGCGCTCGGCCCGATTTCCGGTGGAGCGACGAAGGCCCAGACGCCGGATTACAGTAAGGTCAGAGTCGTAACCGTCAGTATGCTCACCGACGTGGGCAAGTACATGAGAGAGCATCCGGCCACGCTAAAAGGGCAGGTGCCCCTCACAAACACCTTCGCGCAGAGGCGGGCCGACGTTGACAAACTTCTCGCGCAACAAAACCCCGCCGATAAGCTCGTCGTCAACCTGGATGACATGACCGTCGAGCGCAATCCCGCGAGCTTTGCTCCGCTGTCACCCCCGCCGTCGCTGTTTGAGATGAATGTGACCGTAGCCAGCACGGGAAGCTACACGCTTCAAGACAACATCAGCATGAACACCGGTAGAACGCTCACACTCAACGGCAGATTGGATTGCGGCACGTTCCAGATTGCCGGCGGAGGCGCCGTGTCAATTACCAGCACCGGCATACTCGGCACAGCCACGACCAACGCGGCAGGATTTGGCGCTACGGTCGTCAACACCGGCGTAAACACCTACGCCGACGGCATAGTCGAGTACAATGCGACAGGCGCTCAAACCATCAACACTACGAATCATCCCGCGGCGCTGATGTTCCAGACGGGCGGGAGCGGCGTAAAGACGCTCGACGGCAACAAGACCATAACGGGCAATTCGGGGTCTGCGCTTACAAAGGCTGCAATCTTTGTGGGAACGGGAACCACGTTTGCCGATGGCGGTTTTGTCGTTGACTTTACGACAACATCATTCGCGAACGTGATTGTCAATGGAACATATACTTCAACCGGAGCCGGCGGCATTACCTGGCAAGCTGGCCCGTTCTTATCCAACGTTCAAGCCGTTGATGGTACGCAGTTCGGCGACATCACGATGAACTTCGCCCTGTCGACAAGTGCCATTGAGATGAACTCCAACGGCACAGTCATTGTCAGTTTCAGGAATATGGTGTGCGGAGGAGCAGGCGGAGGAACATTGAGGGTGAATGAGACCGGCGCTACCAACGTCACAATCAACGGCAATGTGAGCCTTGCGCCGACGACGGTGACAAACACCGGTGGCGGCTTTGGGGGCACTGCTGCCACAACCGGAACCGTCACAGTCAAAGGCAGCATCATGTCGGCGAGCACGGCGGCCACGCAGCCCTTCTTCAACAGTACGGGCACGAACACGCTGATTATGGGCGGGGCGTCGCCGCAGACCCTTTTCACCGGCGGCAACGCGGCGATCTTTGCGGGCGCGACCTTGAAGATCAATAACGCCGCAGGCGTCACCTTCGGCAATGGTACAGGCAGAATCTACACCATCGACGCTGGCGGCACACTGGAAGTGATGACCGGCCCGGTAAGCGTGGGCGCGACCGATACGCTGGCCTACAATGCGGTGTCGGGTACCTTGAAATACAGCAACACCGCGCCCTACTCTCAGGGCGTAGAGTGGCCCGCGACGGCCGGCCCGGCCAACGTGACAATCAATGGAGCGGCGGCTGTAGCGCTCAACGCCGATCGCACGGTTCCCGGCATTCTCAGATTGACGACCGGCAACGTGACGACCGGTGTGAACACATTGACCGTCGGCGGTGCTGGGTCAATCATTGGCGGCTCCGCGGCAAGCTATGTCATCGGCAACCTGAAGAAGACTTATAACGGCGCCGGCAACTTCACGTTTGCAGTGGGAACCGCCAACGGATTCTCTCCCGTCGCGGTCAACGTCACGGCGGGAACCTTCCCTGCCGATTTCACTGTCAAAGCTGCGCAAGGGCCGCAGCCGAACTTGTTGTCGCCTACACATGCTCTGCAAAGATACTGGACTCTGACAGCGACCGGTGTGACTGCCGACCTGACGTTCAACTATCTCGATCCGACGGACATCCCTGTGACGGCCAATGAAAATCAGTTCGTCATCCTGAAATATGACGGCGCGTTCTCGATGCCCGGCGGCTCGGTCAACACCGTCGCTAACACTGCGAGCATTGCAGGCGTGACTGTTTTTTCCGATTGGACGCTGGGTGAGCCCGGCGCGCCAACCGACGTCGCGTTGAACTCATTCACCGCTGACGGCTACTCTCCGACTCCAGACAGTCCAAACGGCGGCGTGCTGCTCAAGTGGCAAACCGGATACGAAGTCGCGAACCTCGGCTTCAACATCTACCGCGACGAGGCGGGCAAGCGCGTTCGCGTGACCCCTGACATGGTTGCGGGCTCCGCTTTATTCGTCGGCGCCCGAACCGTGCTCGGCGCGGGCCGCTCGTATGTATGGCGCGACACTCAGGGCCAAAGCGGTGATGGTGAGTACTGGCTGGAGGTGGTTGACATCAACGGCTCCAGCGCGTGGCACGGACCCGTGCGCTCTGACTCGTCGAGCGTCAAGAAATCATCCGCGGCCTTCGAGCCCAACTCGAAGCTGATGCGCGATCTCGGCCAGGATCTTTCCGGTCCTGACGCGGCCATGCCGGTGGAGACAAAGCCCAGGCAAGTGCGAATGAGCGCCGATCGACTGGCCGTTCAGGCCGTGGCCGCGGGTCAGCCCGCGGTCAAGATCGCCGTGCGGCGCGAAGGTTGGTATCGAATCATACAATCTGAATTGGCGGCGGCCGGATTGGATCCGCGCGTAGACCCGCTCGTGTTGCAACTCATGGTTGACGGGCAAGAGCAGCCAATCAACGTCCTGACCGACAAAGACGGCCGGGTGTCGGCCGTTGAATTCTACGGCATCGGCGCCGACTCGCCCTACACGAGCCTGCGCACGTACTGGCTGGCAGCCGGGGAGCAGCCGGGCAAACGCATCGAGCAGGTCAAGAGCGCGGGGACAGCCGCGACTGGCGGCAGCTTCCCGTACGCGGTCGAGCGACGCGACCGGACAATTTACTTCGCGGCGCTGCGCAACGGCGACAGGGAGAACTTCTTCGGCGCGGTCATCGCCCGCGACGCGGTGGATCAGTCACTAACGGTGAAGCGCCTCGATAGCGGGTCAAGCGACGCGGCGACGCTCGAGGTCGCTTTGCAAGGCGTGACCGCCGTCGCGCACTCAATCAACGTAGAGTTGAATGGGTCCAGCGTCGGCGTTGTTTCGTTCAACAGTCAGGCGGGAGGCGTCGGGCGATTCAACGCGCCGCCGTCTCTGTTGAAGGAAGGGCAGAACGTCGTGCGGTTGACCTCGCGGGGGGGCCAGGGCGACGTCAGTCTGGTCGATTACATCCGCCTGA
>WNFR01001374.1_pt1 | contig 53602 bp, 53 predicted proteins | sample 5400221 | NCBI WGS metagenome assembly WNFR01 (sample SAMN13153357, study PRJNA577476) | soil metagenome | isolation source: 40 cm soil under Madrone tree | place: USA:California | collected 2016-06-14
CGCCAGCGTCGCGCTTTGCAGGAGGTGGTTCATCGACACGAACCGGTGCTTGAAGAAGTCGATCAGCGTCGGCTTCTCCGGCATCTTTGGCAGGCGCGGATCGGCGCCCATCAGGAAATACTTGCCCGGATTACGCGCCTGCAGCTCGGCGCCGCCGATATAATCAAGTTTGCCGTCCGCCATGTTGAACAGCGCCGATTTGGTGGCGATCTTGTCGTTGAGCTCGTTCATCATTTTTTCTTCGAGCTCGTCCGCCTGCTCCGACAACGTCAGCGGCCTCGACGCGGCGTGCGGTCCCATACGATCGCTCCTGATAGCTCTGGCGGCCTTGCGGCGAATTGTCCGACTGGTCTGCGCCTGTCTACACCCAATTCGATTCGAGCGAAACTCTCCTCTGCCGCATCGGCCGCGTCTGGCCACGAATGGGCATACCATCTATGACAGCAGCACGCAGGTCGCCCCGATGCCGCACATCGAAATCCGCAACGTCTCGGTCGTCTACGATACGCCCGCCGGAGACGTCCCGGGCGTGGCCGGAGTGAGCTTCAACATCGAGGCCTCGGAATTCCTGTGTATCGTCGGCCCGTCGGGCTGTGGTAAGTCGACGCTGCTCAACGTCATCGCCGGTTTTCTCGTCCCGACCGCCGGTGAAATCCGCATCGGCGGTAAAGCGGTCAGCGGTCACGGCCCCGATCGGGGCGTGGTGTTCCAGGACTTCGCCCAGCTGTTCCCGTGGCGCACCGCGCTCGGAAACGTGAGCTTTGGGCTCGAGATGAAGGGCATCAGCAAGACCGAGCGCGAGCGGATCGCCCTCGAGCACCTCAAGCTGGTGAAGCTCGAGAAATTCGTGCAGTCGTATCCGCATCATTTGTCCGGCGGCATGCAGCAGCGGGTCGCCATCGCACGGGCGCTCGCATACAATCCTTCGGTGCTGCTGATGGATGAGCCATTCGCCGCGCTCGACGCGCTGACCCGCGACGACATGCAGCGCTTGCTCGCGGAAGTCTGGCGGGAGACGCGCAAGACCGTGGTCTATGTGACGCACAACGTGGCCGAAGCGGTATACCTCGCCGATCGCGTGGTGGTGATGACACCGCATCCTGGAATGGTGAAGACCCAGCTGCCCGTACACCTGCCCCGCCCGCGCGACCCGCTTAGCGTCGAGTTTCTCGACTATCAGAAATCGGTGTTGCGCCATCTCGGCGAGGATGCAGCCGCCGCCAGCAAATAGACAGCCGAATGGGGCTAGACCAGAGGTAGCGCTTGTGACGTGCTGCAGGTCGGGTAAACCCCTGACGATTTCGGCCATGACGCAGAAACGCATCGATAACGAAGCTCGCACGATACTTGGTATCGTGAGTCGGCTCGGCTGCGCGCTCTTGCTGCTCGCGCCCATAGGCTTAGGCGCGCCGCGTGCCGAGGAGCCCTACCCAGTTCGTCCGATCCGACTGGTGGTAGGCTTCGGCGCCGGCGGCCCGACCGATATTCCGGCGCGCTTCATTGCCGAAAAGCTGGGCGAGGCGCTTGGGCAGCGCGTGATCGTGGAAAACAAGCCGGCCGCGGCCGGCATGATCGCGACCAGGGATGCGCTATCCCAGCCGCGCGACGGCTATACGTTGTTGCTGTGCACGCATTTTGAGCCGATCAACGCTGCGCTCTACAGGAACGCGCAGTTCAAGCTCAGCGATATCGCCCCGGTCTCGCTCATCGCCAAATACTATTACGGGCTCGCGCTCGCCAACAGCATCCCCGCGGCCGAATTGGACGATTTCGTGCGCTACGCCAAGGCGCATCCCGGCGAAGTGAGCTATGCGACGATCGGCGCTGGCTCGGCGCAGGAGATTCTCGCGCGACAGCTCGAGAAGCTTACCGGCATCACCATGAACCGCGTTCCATTCCGCGGCGGCGCGCAGGTTGTGCAGGAGCTCGTCGCCGGCCGCGTGCAATTCTACGTCTCGCCGACGCTGGCGATCGTGCCGCAATACCAAGCTGGGCAGCTCAAAATTCTGGCGGTGTCGGCGGCCGAGCGGCTGCACAATCTCCCCGAAATTCCGACGCTTAGCGAACGGGGTATCGACTTCGTGCGCTTCGGCTGGCTCGGTATATGCGCCGGCGCGGGTACGCCGCGGCCGATCCTCGACGTGCTTCAGGGTCACATCGCCACCATCGTCGGCTCAGGAGATTACCACAGCATCATCGAGAAGGCGGGCTCGATTGCAGTCTCGTCGACGGCAGACGAACTTGCCAAAGTCATGGCACAGACGCTCGAGGAAGTGGCCTTGAGCATCCGCGAATTCGGTTTGCAGCAGGAGCAATGACAGACCGAGTTACAATGCAGGGAGCATAATGATGGGCAATAAGCAGCATGGGCTGACGCGGCGGCAATGGCTCGCGGGAAGTGCGCTCGCGCTGACGCTACCGGCGCGCTCGGGATGGGCGCTGGACCTGATCCGGCAGGGCTTCCAAACCAACATCTGGGGCATGCCGACCTATTATCTGCTCAAATCGGGTCTGCTCGAGAAACACGGTATCAAGTTCGAAGAGTTCGCCGTGCCGTCCGGCAATCTCACCATGCAGCAAATGGTGGCGCGGCAGGTGGACCTAGGCACCTATGCCGCGCAGTCCTTCATCATCGGCAACGACAAAGGCGGGCTCGTCGCGATCGCCCAGATTGAAACCGTGGGCAAGACCGCTCAGGTGGTAGCCCGCAAGGACCTCAACCTCACCAAAGTCAGCGAGCTCAAAGGGCTCAAAGTCGCCAATCAGACCGGCTCCTCCGTCGGCAATATCTTTACCGATGTCATCGCGCCCGCCGCCGGCCTCAAGAAGGGCGATTTCCAAGAGGTGCGGATGGATGTCAACAATATGGTCGCTGCGATGGCGGCGAAGACCGTGGACGCCATGGTCAACGTGGAGCCCTACAACTCGGTCGCCGTCGCGGAGGGCATCGGCACTTCGATCATGGACTTCTCGCAGGTCGACAAAATGCCGGTGTTCATGGCGGCCACGCCCGACTTCGTCGACAAAAGTCCCGACACAGCGGTTGCCTATCTCAAATGCTGGCGGGAGGTGGCGCGCGATTTCAAGGACAATCCGAGCAAGGTTGCCGACGTGATCTACGCCTTCTTCACCTCGAAGGGCTACGCCATGTCGCGCGAGACCTTTGTCAAGGCGCTGGCAAAGGTCGAGGTCGATCCAGGCTTCCCCTCGGACCTGGCGCCGAGCCTGCAAAAGGATGCCGAGGTGCTGCTGCGCGAGAAGAAGATTTCCGCCATTCCGGACTGGAATAAGGCGCTGCGGCCGGAGCTATGGGCCAAGGCCAGCCGGTGAGGTATCCACCAGACTGATCGCTCGATTCTGTGACGTAGGCGCCGCCTCGCCTGCCGCGTTGAAACGCGCTAAAGGTGCGCGCGAGCTAGAGTATGGAGAATGGAATGAAAGTCCGACGCAAGAAAATCGCGAAAAAGACGGCAAAGAGGCGAGTGGCGGTGACGGCGAAGAAAGCACCGAAAGCTGCGCCGAAGCGTGCCGCTTCCGCAAAAACTCCGCTCAGCAATGGCGGACCAATCACTTGGAACTTCAAACTCATCGCCCATCACCTGCTCGACGGCTTCGGCGGCATGGGCGAAGGCATGTCGATCCAGATCGCACGCGACGGCCGCCGCATCCTCTGGCTCGCGCATGAAAGTGCGCCGAAGAATTTTACCGCGGTCGACGTGTCCGATCCGCGCAAGCCCAAGGTCGTCGTACAGACGGACCTGCCGCAGGCGCACATGCGCTCGAATTCGCTGGAGACCTGCGGGAATATCATGGCGGTGGCCTATCAGACGCAAAAGAAAGGCCTGCAACCCGCCGGCATGGAGCTGTTCGACATTTCGGTGCCGGAAAAGCCGAGGTCGATCTCGTTCTTCGACTGCTCAGGCGCGACCTCGCGCGGGGTGCATCAGCTCTGGTTCTGCGACGGCGAGTACGTTCACTGCGCGTCTGGCGCGCCCGATTTCACCCCCACGCATCCCAGTGACGATCAGTTCTATCGCTGCATCGACGTGCGCAATCCCTCAAAACCGGTCGAGGTGGGCCGCTGGTGGATGCCGGGGACGCGTCAGGGCGACAACGTCGCGCCGCCGCCGCGTCATCCATTGGACAAGGGGCACCGCGCCCACAATACCAACGTCTATCCCCAGCGCGGCGACCGTTGCTACCTCGCCTATATCGACGGCGGCATGTTCATTCTCGACATTTCCGACAAGGCAAACCCGAAACGGGTGTCGCAGTGGACCAATTCGCCGCCCTATACCGGATTCATGCACACCGTGATGCCGCTGTTCGATCGCGGGCTCATGGTGGTCACCGACGAATCAACCGAGAACAACGCCAAAGATTGGCCGAAGCTCATCTGGGTTCTCGACGCACGCGAGGAAACCAACTTAGTGCCGATCTCGACCTGCCCGTTGCCCGATCACCAGGCGTTTGCCGCAAAGGGACGGTTCGGCGCCCACAATATCCACGAGAACGTGCCGCGGCCGACCGCCTGGCACTCCGATGAGATCGTGCTCGGCACCTTCTTTAACGGCGGACTGCGAGCCTACGACATTTCCAATCCGTATCAGCCGCAGCAGGTCGGGGTGTTCGTGCCACCCGCGCCGCCGATGGCGCCTACCGGAACCATCCAGCTCAATGACGTGTTCGTCGACGAACGCGAGATCGTCTACACAGTCGACCGCCACGTCGGCGGCCTCTACATCCTGGAGATGGATTTTTGACCCGGCTGCCTGCGCAATACGCACAGCCGGACTGCAAGCTCTGTCTGCTCCCTCTCCCCGCTCTTACGGGGAGAGGGGTGGGGTGAGGGGCAGACGCCGCTCGAGACGAAGGGCCCCTCTCCCCTACCCTCTCCCCGCTGAAGCGGGGAGAGGGAGCATACCGAGTGCGCGGCGTCATTCCGGACGATACATGCTCGATCTCTTTCCCTCCCGTGACGCAAGCCGGTTCGGGCGCAGGCTCAAGTACGCGCGCGGCGCAAGACTTCCGGTGATCGTCGTCACCGGCTTTCTCGGCGCCGGCAAGACCACGTTGCTGCGCCGCTTTCTGGCGAGCCCCGCGGGCGAAGGCACCGCGGTCGTTATCAACGAGTTCGGCAGCGTCGGGATCGACGACGCGTTGGTGCGCGCCTCGACCGACGATGTCACCCTGCTCGGCAATGGCTGCTTGTGCTGCAATATGCGCTCAGACCTGCAGAACGCGTTGCGCAATCTCGTCGCTGAGCGCGCGCAAGGCACGGTGCCGCAATTCAAGCGAATATTGATCGAGACGAGCGGGCTCGCCGATCCTGGGCCGATCCTGCAGACCTTCGCCACCGATCGCGCGCTAGGCAGCGAATTTCACGTCGAGGCAGTGATCGCTGTCATCGAGGCCGTGAGCGGCCTCGACACGCTGGGATGGTCGGCGGAGGGCAGAAGGCAGGTCATCCTCGCGGACCGGCTGGTCGTGTCGAAAACCGATGTCGCCAAACCGCAACTGGTGAAGCGATTGAAGGCGCGCCTTAGGGCCCTCAATCCGCACGCCGCCGTTCACAGCGCGGTCGAGGGCCATCTCGATCCGCGCTATCTACTCCAGAACGATATGCGCTTGCCGAAGGCGGCGCCGGGTTTCATCGCCGAGGCCGAGCACACGGATGGCATTTCAAGCTTCGTTATTACGGAGGACGCGCCGCTCCCCTGGGAGGCGTTCGCACGCGGCATGGAGACGCTCATTGCGTTGCGCGGAGGCGACCTCCTGCGCGTCAAGGGCTTGCTGAACGTCGTGGGCTGCCGCGGGCCCGTGGTGGTGCAGGTGGCGCAGCACCTCGCGCACCCACCGGTCGAGCTCGCGGCATGGCCCGACCAGGATCGCACCAGTCGGCTCGTGTTCATCACGCGCGGCATTCCAGAGCGTCATGTACGCGACCTCTTTGCAGCCGTGCGCGCGTTGAGCGGCGGTTCGGAGTAGAAGCATTTTCCGATGACACCGTCACCCGCGGGTCCTCATCTTCTTGAGAATTGTGAGTGAAGAAGATGGATGGCCGGGTTAAGCCCGATACTGGAACTATGCGAGGACCGGCGGATCGCCCGCATGCTGCGCGACATGCGGCTCGTGCAAGCGCTCCTCGCGCTCCGCAAGCGCCCGCAGTTCTTGTTCAAGGCGCAAGTGCTGTTCCCGGGATTCGGGTGACCGGCACATGCCGGCAAAGCGATGGTGTTCGGCGGCCATCGCCCGGTATTCGGTTGCATTGATCATAGTGTCCTCCCACGCGTGTCCCATTCTCCGGATGGCACCGGAGCAATGGCGTGGGACGCTAGAACGGGTCCCATGGACAAGTTTTGCAATGGAAAGTCCCGAACGCTTTGCGCTGGCGTTTCGAGTGCGCCCAGTCTGCGCGTTCGCTGAGATAAAGTCGAGTCCGTCCTGCGTGACTGCAAGGCGATCGCTTAGCGGGCCGCCGCGTCGCGGCGCAGGTCCTTGTCGATCGTCAGCGGCGCGTCGTTGGCGAAGCGCACGCGATAGACCTGGAAGTTCTCCATCACCCGCTGCACGTAGTTGCGGGTTTCCATGAACGGGATGCGCTCGACCCAATCGACGGGATCGACCTTCGGGTCGCGCGGATCGCCGTATTTGGCGATCCACTCCTGGACGCGGCCACGCCCGGCATTGTAGGCGGCAAAAGCCAGGAGCTGGTTGCCGCGGTAATCCTGCAGCACGCCAGCGATCTCGGCAGCGCCGACCTGAAGGTTGTACGGCGAGTCCGTCCGCAGGCGCTTGAAATCGTAGGTGCAGCCGAACCGCTTGCAGGTATCCTTCCCGGCTTCCGGCGTGACCTGCATCAGGCCCATCGCCTGCGCCTGCGACCAGTCGGACGGATCGAACGCGCTCTCTTGGCGAATAATCGCAAACAGCATCGCGTTCTCGATGTTGGAGGCAATGGGCGAATAGCGCGGCACGCCGACGGTCGGAAACGCGTAGTAGTCGAGCGGCAAGCCGCGCGCGAGCGCACCCTTGCCCATGTGCAGCATCCCGCGTGCGTCCTCATACTGCTCGGCCAATTCGCCGAGGGCCGAGAGCGTGCCGGGATCGTTGACCGACTCGCCGATGCTCGCCATCAGCGTAATGACCAGTTGCCGTTCGTTGAGCGCGTAGAGAATCTCGAGCGCGCGAACAAGCTCGAGCCGTTGCGCCTCGGCCTCCTTGTCCGGCTTCGGCGGCGGCGGCGCCAGCGCGAGCGCCGGGAGTCCCAGCCGGGCGCGGGCGAGCTGTCCGTAATAGGCGGCCGAACCGCGCGCCGCCGTTTCATACTCGGCGCGCGCCTGTTCGGGCTGGTGCAAAGCTTCCGCCACGCGGCCGAGCCAATAGTGGGAGCGCGCGTACGAGGTCGGATGGCGGGTCACATCCTGGATGCGCTTGAAATGGGTTGCCGCCGTTTGCGGGTCATCGAGAAATCGCAGCGCGATCCAGCCCGCCATGAAATGGCGTTCGATACGCGAGTTTTCCTTGGTCGGCTCGGCCGCCTCCGCCACCACCCGATAGGCCGAGCGGGCGTCGCCCAGATCGAGCAGCTTGCGCGCCATGATGCGGCGCTCGACCCACCACTCCTCGCCATCGTGGATCTCGTCAAGGTCGCAGGGCGCGGACAGCAGCACCTGCGCCGCCTCGGCGATCTTGTTCTCATGGCGCAGAACATACGTCTTCGCCAACAGATAATCGGGATCGTGGCGCGCGTCCGCCGGCACGGCGTCGAGCAATTTCTTGACGTCAGCGCCCTTGCGGTTGATCGCGATGCGCGCCTGCGCGATTGCAAGGTCGGCGGCACCCAACCGCCGCGCCACCCGCAGCGCTGCCTCGTTATCCGCTGCGATCACTCTCTTTTCCATGCGCGCTTTGTGATCCGCACGGGTCAAGAATTCGGAATAGCGCTCCAGCACCTGCTTCTCGACCTCGGCGGAAAGTGAATGGTCGCGCCAGGCCTCGCGTATAAGCGGCTTGGCGGCTTCGATGTCGCCCTGCGCGATGAGTGCGCGCGCCAGCACCAGGCGGCCCGTGCCCGACTGCGGCGGCGAGCCGTTGAAGAAGCTCAACGCCTGTGCCGGCTTGATGTTCTCGACCCAGAGCATCGCCTCCGCGCGCTTGCGGAACATCCCGAGGTTCGGCCAACCGGGATTGCCGGCGATGAAGCCGAGAAAACGCTTGCTGTCGGCGCCGCTGTGGTCGCTGCGCAAAATGATCCATTCGACAAGTTTACGCGCCACCGGATCCGAGATGGTGGCCGCAACTTCGGTCGCCTTGCTGGCGCCGCCGTGGCGTAGTGTCTCGATGGCGCTCTTGACCAGCGCCGTGTCGGCGGCCGACGTCTGCGGCGGCGGCCCATGCGCCAGCGGGATCTGCGGCACCACGGATTTCTCAGGTGCTGCCTTGTCCTTGGATTTGCCCGCCACCTTCTTTCCGGTTGCCTTGGCGGCTTTTCCCGAGGCTTTGGCCGTCGTATGCGCGCCCTTGGCGCCGCGCGCCGCGGCCGGCTCTGCGGCAAGGGTGATTGCGAGCGCACTCGCGCAAGCGAGTGCAGCAACGAGTGCTGACCGATATCGCGTTCGCTTCGCCCCAACTGCAACTCAAGTACCCGCCCGCTCGAATTCACCAATTTTAATGCAGCAATATTTGGGCGGAAAAACGTCGCGATTGTCGCCGACGTCCGACGGATGAATGCCTCAAAAAGCGTCGGCCATCGCCCGGATGAGCGAAGGGAACTTCGGGGTGCGCACGGCGGACTCGCGCTCACATCGCGCTAGCGCACCGGTTCCTCAGTTGGGCCCGGTCCTCATCAGTCGGACAGGGGGGCCGGCGAGGAAACCCGGACTGCGCCTCGCTCCATCCGGGCGACGCGCCACTCGGTTCCTTTGCCGGTTTGTATCTTGCCCGTTTGGCGTGATGTTGCCCGCAGGCTCGGATTCCAATTACGATGATCTCGGACGGCAGGAGAAGTCCTCTCGCCATCCACGAAACAAGCCTTGCAACGGAGACTCACATGTCCGCAAACGTCACCGAGGAACTGGCCGGCTTTGCGGCATCGTTGCAATACGAGAACATTCCGGAGCGCGTGCGCGAGCACTGTAAGAACCTGCTGCTCCGCCGGCGCGACGATTCTCAACGGCTACCTGGTCACCGCCGTCACCATGTGCGACGTGCACCGGCCGACGCTGACGCACGTAACGCCCGAAGTGATGCCGCCCGCCTTAGCGATCGCCGAGCGCGACGGCTCATCGGGCCGCGACCTCCTCGTGGCCATTGCGGCCGGATGCGAGGTGACGACGCGGATCGGAATCGGTCTCGATTACCGCGCCTTCCGCGCTAAAGGTTGGCATGGCCCGGGCGTGCTCGGGCCGTTCGGCGCCGCGGCGGCGGTCGGCCGGCTGCGCCGGTTCGATGCTGATACGATGGCGAAGGCATTCGGTCTGGCCGGCAGCCAGGCGGCCGGCACCTTTGCGGCGTGGGGAACCCCGACGGTGAAATTCCATCAGTGCCGCGGCGCGCTCTCAGGATTGCTGGCGGCGCTGCTCGCCGAGCAGAACTTTCTGGCGACTCGTGAATTTCTCACCGCCACCGATGGTGGGCTTTATAATGTTTACGCGAATGGCGGCCGGCCGGCTGCGGTCGTCGCCGAGCTGGGACGGCATTGGGAGCTTGAGCAGATCGCGTTGCGCCTTTGGCCGTCGGCCTCCTCGATCCAGGGCATGAACACCGCGATCTTCGATCTCATCGAACGGCACAACATCGAACCCGCCAAGGTGAAAAAAGCTCGCGTGGCTTTGAGCCAGCCGGCATTTGATCTGCACGGCAAGCTCGCTCGCTACAAAGGCAAGTTCGATGCGCTGATTTCCGGTCATTACACCGCGGCAGTGATCTTGCACGATCAGGAACTCACCCTCACCCAGTTCGAGCCCGCGCGTTACGACGATCCGAACATGCGGCGGGCGGCGGCCGAGCAGATCGAGATACGTGCCGATCCGGCGCTGAGCGAAGTCCAGGCACTGGTCGAGATCGACATCGAGGGAGCCACCTTCAAGACCCGTTGCGATCATCCGCGCGGATCACCGGAGAACCCCCTCTCGCGCGCGCAGATCGAGGGCAAGTTCCGCACCTATGCGGATGGCGTGTTGAGCCCCTCCACAATCGCGGCGACGATCGATGCGGTCGCCAATCTGGAAAAGCTCGGCTCGGTGCGAAAACTGATGGAGATGCTGCGCGCCGCACCCCGCCGCTCGCAAAGCGAGCGTGGGACAGTCGCGGCAGCCCACGCCTGACGGAGGTCCGCGCCGGCGTCGCCGCTATGGCCCCCGGCGCCCCTCGCTCGTCGGTACGTTCGCGTCGACAAAAACGCCTGTCACGATCCGGCTCGTACCCACCAGCAACACGCGATCGCCCGTCACCGCGTAGCTATACTCGCGCGTTTGCAGCACGTGGGCGGCGAGCTCAGCCGGGACCGGCCGCAGCTCAACAGCGGGCGGCAGCTCGACCCCGACATCCGCGTTAAACTCGGGGCCGGTCGGCTGGCCCTTGAGCGCCTGATAGACGGCGCGGCGCTGATCGTCCGTGAGCGTCTTGAAGGTATAGGCAATCGATAACGCCGCAACGGGCAGCAACGTTCCTGTAGGCACAGCGCGGCGGGCGGAGGTCGAAGATCATCGCGAAGCGTACGCGGCTTCCGGCAGTGCGAGCGATGTTACCTGGACACCACAGCCCCCGGATTTCCGCGCTCCAGGTGCGCCCAAGATGCATTTTCGGCTGGGCTGTTTCGCTCCCCGTCCTTTACGATTCGAAGGCCGGAGGGAAAGTAACGATGATTCTCGCACCGCTTGCCGCGGCAGCACTCCTCGCGACCGTCGCGACAGCTCCTCATGCAAACCCGACGCTTCTGCCCGCCCTCTCCATGCACCAAAGGAGCGCGGCCATGCAGCCCCTCATGCGCTCAGCGACCGAATGCATCGCACGCACCGTCGGCGCCGACCCGCGCTTCGGCAAGCCCAATGCCGATCTCGGCGACCTTATCGTCGATTCGATGCCCCACTGCGCCGCTCAGGTGCGCACCATGATCGAAGCCTACGACCGCTATTTCGGCGATGGCGAAGGCGAAGCCTTCTTCATGGGTCCCTATCTCAACCTGCTTCCGAGCGCAGTGAGCAAATGGGTCAGAGACTCGGTACGCTGACCGGGTACCCCCCAGAACCACCTCACGGCAACCGCAGTGCCAGCGCCGGCTTGAGCACGAGCGAAAGCGGCAGCGTGAGCAGCACGGTTGCAGCGACGACGACCAACGTCGCCGGCACCCCGAGCGCATCGCCGAGCACACCGTAGATTGCGGGCGCGACCGCGCCTGCGCCGATCGTACCGGTATAGAACACGCTAAATGCGCGCGCCCGGCGCTCAGGCCTAACCAGATCGGGAACCGAGCCGTAAAGCACCGATGACGTGCCATTGAGGGCAAGCCCGATGACCGGCAGCAGCAGGAGCGCGGCGTCGAGCCTGAGCGGCAGCAGGGCGGCGATTGCCACAGCGGTCAGTCCCTCCGTGAGCCACACGGTCGCAATGGCTCCGATGCGCGCGCCGATGAAGGCACACACGAGCTTGCCGGCTGCACCGCCCGCAAAAACCAGCGTCAGCCCAAGCCCGACGGTCTGTAGGGTCGCGCCTTTCGCCGTAAGCAGGAACGGCAGGAACAGCAGGAAGCCCATGCGGGTCGCGCTGTCGAGCATGCCGATCGAGAGCAGCACCGGGAACGCGAAGCGGTACCGAGCGCCGGCTGCCGTGCCCGTCGCGTGCTGCTGCGCCGCGTGCGCTGTGGTCTCGACGCCGTAGCGCGGAGTGAGCGCGAAGATCGCCGCCGCTGCAGCCAAACCGAGACCGCCGAGAAGAGCAAGCGCCGGGCGCCACGGCATTACGACCAGCAGGAGCGAGGTCGCGGCCGGCACCATCATCTTGCCAATGTCGCCGGCGAAATTGTAGGTGCCGAGCGCCTTCATGGAGCGCGGTCCGGCGAAGGCGCGCGCCATCAGTGAGGAGCCGAGCGGATGTTGGACGCTCGCGCCGAGGCCGCCGACGAACAAGGCCACGACGAGGAGGCCAAAGCCCGCGCTCGCGCCAGCGAGGCAATAGCCGGTGCCGGCGAGGGCCGTACCGAGCGCCAGCACCGGCGCGGTGCCGAGACGCTCGGCAATCAGCCCGGAGGGAATTTGGAATCCTGCCATGGTGCCGGAGAACAGCCCGCGCAGCAGTCCGAGTTCTGCGTAGCCGAGCCCGAACTCCTTCTGCCAAATCGGCAGCATGACGTAGATCAGGTCAGTGTAGCCGTCGTGCAGGGCATGCGTACCGCAGGCGACACCGGCGGCGCGGCGCTCCTCGCGCTTGGCCGCCGACGCGTGTGGCTCGCGCAGCGGCCCGCTGGTGACGCTCATGATCCCTGCGGCCCCCGGTCGCGACACTCGACCAAAACACTGCTGATGAACGACATCACGGGCTCGCCGTGCTGGTTCACGCCGGTATTGCAGACGGAGATCATGCCCCAGCCGGGCCGGCTGCTCAAACCGCGCGTCTCCACCACTTGGGTTGCATACGAGATCGTGTCGCCGACATAGACCGGCTTGAGCCACTTGAGATCGCGAAATCCGGGCGAAGGTCCGAGCTGGGCCACGGCTTCGCCCCGTGCACGGCGCTCCTCGTCCTCGCGGCGGCGGAAGTCGATCAGCAGCCGCATCCAAACACAGGCGGTGTGCCAACCTGAGGCGCAGAGCCGCCCAAAGTGCGAGCGCGCCGCGGCGGCTTCGTCGAGGTGGAATGGCTGCGGATCGAACCGTGCCGCGAAGCCCTTGATGTCTTCGGCAGTGAAAGTGTGGCGCCCGATATCGCTGATCTCGCCAACGCCGATGTCCTCGAAGAACTTCATCGCTCACGCGCCGCCTTCGGCTGCTCTCCCTCGCGCTGAATCGGCAACGCGGCGTCCGAACATCGGACTCACGATGAGCGTCATCACGGGCTGGTCGGTAGCATTGACGAGTTCGAACTTGAATTTGACGAACCCCACATCCGGCCGGGTACGCGAGGCGCGGGTCTCGAGCACGGTCGCGCGGGCTTTGATCCGCTCGCCGGGGCGTATCGGCGCAAGCCAGTTCACCTCCTCCACGCCCGGCGCACCCATGAAGCTCGCGTCGCCGATGAAGTCATCGCTTAGCATACGCATCAGGATGCAGCAGCTGTGCCAGCCCGACGCGATGAGCCCACCGAACAGATTCGCGCGCGCGGCCGCCTCGTCGAGATGCATGGGCTGCGGATCGTATTCGGCGGCAAACGCAATGATTTCTGCGCGCGTGATCAGCCGCGATCCGCACTCGGTGATTTGACCGGGAGTGAAATCTTCCCAATGTAGACGGGACACGGCGATCCTGCGGCTTGCGCTTGCCGTTCCCTAGACGGCGCCCCCCACGAGGTCAACGGGGCAGCTTCCAGTGGTTAGGAAGCGCACCCGCGTCGCCGTACGCGCCGATTTAGCCGAAATTAACCACGCGGGCTCGAGGGTGCTCGTTGGCCATCGGCATGCCGCAGTGCCTTGTTCGCATGGGCGATTGGCGAGGGCCGAACGAGCGGCGGCGCAGTTTGCAAGCGGCTGCGAAGCGCGACATCGGTTGCGCGAGCTTCTCAACTGGCGGCACCGCTGCCTCAGGAGGACGACCCATGTTCGATTTTCGCGACCTGTTCCAATGGGAACGCTTCATTACCCCCTCGATTATCAAGCTTTTCTACTGGCTCGCGGTCGGCATTTCGGCTCTATTCGGCCTCTCCGGCATCGTATCCGGCCTCACGCTGATGGCGCTCAGTCCGCTCGCCGGCTTGTTCTGGATCCTCGCCAGTCTAATCGGGGTGGTGATCGGCGTGATCTTCGCGCGCATCATCGCCGAGTTCGTGCTGATCATGTTCCGTATCAACGAACATCTCGGCGCGATCCGCCAGCGCGGACAACAGATGTGACGCTCGGACTCAAGTCGCAAATCTGAAGTGCATGACGTCGCCGTCGGCGACCACATAGGATTTGCCCTCGAGCCGCATCTTGCCTGCCTGTTGCGCGCCCGCTTCACCGCCGAGCGCGACATAATCGTCGTAGGCGATGGTCTCGGCACGGATGAAGCCGCGCTCGAAGTCCGAATGAATGACGCCGGCCGCCTGCGGCGCCTTCGTGCCACGCGTCACGGTCCAGGCTGCCGCCTCCTTCGGGCCGGCGGTGAAATAGGTGATCAGATTGAGGAGCGCATAGCCGGCGCGGATCAACCGGTCGAGGCCCGGCTCCTCGAGGCCGATCGAAGCCAGGTATTCAGCGCGCTCCTGCGGCGGCAGTACGGCGATTTCTGCCTCGATTTTCGCCGAGATCACCACACAAGCCGCACCCTCCTCCCGCGCCCGCTCCTCGACCCGGCGCGAAAAGTCGTTGCCGATCGCGGCGGCGGCCTCGTCGACGTTGCACACGTAAAGCACCGGAATGGCGGTCAGCAGGCCCAGCATGCGAAAGGTCTTCTCCTGCTCCGGCTTTCGCTCCACCAACCGCGCCGGCTTGCCCTCACGCAAGAGCGCGAGTGCCCGGTTGACAAGATCGAGCGTCTCCTTGGCCTCAACGGCGTCCTTGTCGGTTCCCTTGGCTTTCTTGGCGAGGCTCTCGACTCGCCGCTCCAGGCTGTCGAGGTCCGCGAGCATCAACTCGGTCTCGATTGTTTCGATGTCGGCGATCGGGTCGATGGCACCTGCGACATGGGCAACGTCGGGATCGACGAAGCAACGCACCACGTGCGCGATGGCATCGACTTCACGCACATGCGCGAGAAATTGGTTGCCGAGACCTTGGCCCTTGGAGGCGCCGCGCACGAGGCCGGCGATATCGACGAAGGTGAGCCGCGTCGGCTTGATTTTGGCGGACTCGGCGAGCTTCGCGAGCACGTCGAGACGTAGATCGGGCACCATGACCTCGCCAACGTTCGGCTCGATGGTGCTGAACGGATAGTTCGAGGCCTGCGCCGCCGCCGTCGCCGTCAGCGCGTTGAACAGCGTCGACTTACCGACGTTCGAAAGGCCGAGAATGCCGCATTTGAAGCCCATGACGTTCTCTGATCGATGTAGGCCCGCATGTCACTCGTCGGGCTGCTCGGGCTCGTTAGTTGCCAAAAATCCCTTGGCCTGCATGCCCACATGCACCTTGTTCTGGAAACTCGCGTCCTGGCCTTTCGCCAACAGCTCGGCGTTGTCCGCGATGACCGCGCATAGGGCCTCCACCCAAGGCCGCTCGTTTTTGCCAAAGTCGCTGAGCACGTACCCTTCAACCAGGCTCTTCACGCCCGGATGCCCGACGCCGATACGCACACGCCGATAGTCATTGCCGATGTGGGCGGAGATCGAGCGCAGCCCGTTATGGCCGGCGATGCCGCCGCCGGTCTTGACCCGCACCTTGCCGGGCGCGAGGTCGATCTCGTCGTGGAACACCACAATGTCCGAGAGGCCGAGCTTGTAAAAATGCGCGGCTTCGGCGACCGCGCGGCCCGACTCGTTCATGTATGTGCCGGGCAGCAGCAGCAGCGCGCGCTCGCCGCCCAGCGGTCCTTCCGCCGATACGCCCTGAAAGCGCCGCCGCCAGGGACCGATGCCGTTGCGCTTGGCGATCGCGTCGAGCGCCATGAAACCGATGTTGTGTCGATTGCCGGCGTACTGCGAACCGGGATTACCGAGCCCGACGAGGAGCAGCATGAAGTCCTGTCCGTGCGGTCATGCCCGCGCCAGTGGGCATCCAGGAATCTCGGACGAGATCGACGCAGCGGGCGTTTCCCGCATCGCGCAAGATTTCCGGATGCCGGTGTGCACGATGACAGGAAGTGTCGTTATTTCTTCTCCGCGGCCGGAGGCTTCTTCTCTGCCGCCGGCGCGGCGGCACCGGCAGCAGGAGCGCCGGCGGCCCCCGGAGCGCCCGCGGCCGGAGCCGCACCAGGTGCTGCGCCCGGAGCCGCGCCTTCGGGAGCAATCCCGGCCTCCGCGGCGGCGGCCGCGGCGGCCGCTGCGGCGGCGGCAGCTTCCGCCGCCGCCTTCATCTCTTCCGCGTAGCCTGACGGCGGCACGATGGTGACCAAGGTATCGTCCAGCCTGCCGACGACGCGCACGTTCGGCGGCAGCGTCACCTCGTTCAGGTGCTTCGAATAATTGATTTCCAGTCCCGAGACGTCGACGTCGATGGATTCCGGGATGTGCTCGGGCGAGCACACGACTTCCACCGCGTGGGTGACGATGTTGACGGTGCCGCCGCGTTTGACACCCGGTGCTTGATCGGCGTTGATGACGTGCACCGGAATACGCACTCGGATTTGCGCCCCCTCGCCCAGCCGCAGGAAGTCGACATGCACCGGCAGGTCCTTCACCGGATCGAGCTGAAAGTCGCGCGGAATGACACGCTGTTTGGTGCCGTCGATCTCCAGCTCGTAGATGGTCGTGAGAAAGCGGCCGGCATAGATGCGCTGCTTGAGATCGGCGTGATCCACGGACACGTTGAGCGGCGGTTTGCCGTCGCCGTAGACCACGCCCGGCACGCGGCCGACGCGACGCTCGGCGCGAGCGGCGCCCTTGCCAGTGCGCGAACGCGTCACCGCCGTCATCTGTTTGACGCTCGCCATGGTGCAAATCCTCTTGCAACAAAGGCCGCCGAGACGCTGCGGCCCATTCTCCTACCAGCTCGCTCCTAGGGTTCTGGGCCGCAGCAATGCGCGGCCGGGGCGCCGCGCCGGCGGTTCGCGCGTTATAGCGATCGGGCGAGAGAAAGACAAGAATGCGCGACGGCCCGCGTTGCGCAGAAAACGACCGCAATCCAAGTGCTTATGGGTTGCCAGATCCAAGCTTGGCCTCGAGTGCGGCAATGCGCGCCTTCAAGGCCTCGTTTTCCTCACGCGCGAGGCGCGCCATTTCCTTGACGGCCTCGAATTCCTCGCGCTTGACCACCTCGAGGTCGCGCAGGATGCGGTCGGCTTGGTTGCGGAATATGGTGTCGAACTCGCGTCGCACGCCCGACGCGACGCCGGCCGCGTCGTTCATGAGCCTCGCCATTTCGTCGAAGAAACGGTTGGTGGTCTGGGTCATCGCTGGTCTCGGGTTCGAATTCAAATCGCCCACAACAATGGACACGGTTTGCTCCGCCCGCAAGGGCGATCAGAAACGCGCCACTTATATCAATCAGTGCGGCTCGGATCTTTCGGCCCGGCCCGCTGATAAGGTACGAGCCCGCCCGCTTGACTTCGCCGGCTCGCTGCCCGCATCACCCCTGTTGCGCGAATAGCCCGATGTCAGTTTATGCCCTCCCGTTCCCTGCGATCGACCCCGTGCTCGTCAGCTTCGGGCCGATCGCCGTGCGCTGGTATGCGCTCGCCTACATCGTCGGCATACTCTTGGGCTGGCTCTATGCACGCGCGATCATCCGTCGCGAGCGCCTCTGGGCCTCGCCGGTACCCATGACCGTGAGCGATTATGACGACTTCGTGCTGTGGGTGACGCTCGGCATTATCCTGGGCGGGCGCATCGGCTACGTGCTGTTCTACAATCCGAGCTATTTCGCCGCACATCCGCTGGAGAGCTTCCAGCTCTGGAAAGGCGGTATGTCGTTTCACGGGGGCTTTCTCGGCTGCGTGCTGGCCGTCGTCTTGTTTGCGCGCTATCGCGGCCTATCCATACTCTCGCTCGGGGACATCACCTGTGCGGCGGGCACGATCGGGATCTTTCTCGGACGCATCGCCAATTTCATCAACGGCGAGCTTTGGGGCCGGCCCACCGACGTGCCGTGGGCGATGGTGTTTCCGACCGGCGGGCCCTTGCCGCGCCACCCGAGCCAACTGTACGAGGCCGCGCTCGAAGGTCTGCTGCTGTTCGCGCTGCTCACTGCCTTCATCCGCGCTGGCGCGCTCAAGCGACCAGGTTTCGTCCTCGGCGCTTTTACCTTCGGCTATGCCCTCGCGCGCTCGATTTGCGAGCAGTTTCGTGAGCCGGATCCCCAGCTCGGATTCCTGTGGGGCGGCTTGACCATGGGCACGCTACTGTCGCTACCGTTGATGCTTGCGGGCATCGCCCTCATGGCGGCGGCCTTGCGCAAGGAGGCGGCGCGCCGGACATGACGGAGATTGCCCCGCTCGAAGCGGAGATTCGGCGACGCATTGCGGTCGGCGGCCCGATGTCCGTGGCGCAATACATGGAGCTTTGCCTCACCGATCCCGAGCGGGGTTACTACGCGACGCGCGACCCGTTCGGCGCGGCGGGCGATTTTACGACCGCGCCCGAGATCAGTCAGATGTTCGGCGAGCTTATCGGGCTGTGGGCGGCCGCGACCTGGCGGGCGATGGGGTCGCCGGGAAATTTCAGCCTGGTGGAGCTTGGGCCAGGCCGCGGCACCATGATGGTCGACGTGCTGCGGGCAGCTAAGGTGGTGCCGGACTTCCGCGCCGCGATCGATCTTCATTTGATCGAGATTAGCCCGGCGCTGGAGCATCTGCAGCGCCAGGCTTTTGGCGGCGGCAACCCTCCGGTATCTTGGCATCGCTCGATCGATGACGTTCCCGACCGGGCGCTGATCGTGCTCGCCAACGAATTCTTCGACGCGCTGCCGGTCCATCAGGCGGTCATGTGCGCCGATGGCTGGCACGAGCGGGTGATCAAGATCGGCGAGGACGACAAGCTACATTTCAGCATCGATCGTGATCCGATCCCGCTGTTCGACAAGCTTCTGCCAAGAAGGTTGCGCGCAGCCAAGATCGGCGAGATCTTCGAGTGGCGTGCCGACAACATCGCGCTCGAGATCGGCCGACGCGTCGCGCGCCGCGGCGGCGCCGCGCTGATCATCGACTACGGCCACACGGAGAGCGCGATCGGGGATACGCTGCAAGCCGTCGGAGGACACCAATTCGCCGAGCCGCTGCTGACGCCAGGCCTCGTCGATCTCACCGCGCACGTTGATTTTGAGGCGCTGGCGCGGGCAGCCGAAGGTATGGGCGCGAGAGTGCACGGGCCCGTGCCGCAGGGCGAGTTCTTGCGCGAGCTCGGGGTCGAGGAGCGCGCGGCGGCGCTCAAGGCGGCCGCGCCGCCCGAGTACGCCGATGCGATCGACGCCGCGCTGGTGCGTCTCACCAGCGAGGATCGCACCGGAATGGGCCGTCTGTTCAAGGCCATCGCGGTGGCCGACCCGAGGCTCGAGCGCCTGCCCGGCTTCGAACCGTGAGAGTGCGAACAATGCCGGCAGAAAATTCTCGCGAGCAAACCGGACACGAGACAATGGCAGGCATGCTGCAGGCCGATTCGCTCCGCGCGCTCGAGCGCGTCCGCCACGCCTTCTTCACCCGTGAGGGCGGCGTCTCCGAGGGAGTCTATGCCAGCCTCAACGGCGGCCCCGGCTCGGATGATGCAGCCGCCAACGTTGCCGAGAATCGTGCGCGCATGGCGGCGGCGCTCGAGGTCGCCGCGGATCGCCTGCTCACCGCCTATCAGGTCCATTCGCCGGAGGTGGTAACGATCGAGCGGCCGTGGCAGCCGCACGAGCGCCCCCGCGCCGATGCGATCGTGACGGCCGTGCCGGGCCTCGCTATCGGCGTCACCACCGCCGATTGCACGCCCGTCCTGTTTACCGACGCAACGGCTGGCGTCGTCGGCGCGGCCCATGCCGGTTGGCGCGGCGCGGCAAGCGGCGTCCTTGAAGCGACAATCGCGGCTATGGAGCGCTGCGGGGCGGACCGGGCCCGTCTTGCCGTTGCGCTCGGGCCGACCATCCGCCAGGCGAATTACGAGGTCGGCCCCGAATTCGTGACGCGCTTTACATCCGAGGACGCGGACAACGAACGCTTCTTCCGGCCGTCAACAAGGCCGTCGCACGCCCTGTTCGATCTCCCCGGCTACATCACAGCGCGCCTGAGCGCTGCCGGCATCCTGCGCATCGAGGATCTCGGCCATTGTACCTACGCCGATGCGGCTCGGTTCTTCAGCTATCGGCGCTCGACCCACCACCGTGAGCGCGACTACGGGCGCCACGTCAATGCCATCGCGCTCGCCGCGTAGGCGATCGGCGGAGCGCGTTGAAACGCCCTGTTCCCGAGCGGACCGTCGATCCGTCGTAGCGCACTCAATGGAGAAGGTGGCCTGCTCGCAAGCTCTGATGGCGGCACTTGCAGCGCCAGGCCGCAGCCGATCGTGGATAAGCGGAAGGACAAGCCCACGCGGTTGGGACCGGGCTCGAAGCAGTTGAATTATCGGGACAACTGCCGTTCTGCCTTGCCGGTCATATTGCCAGCCTTGCCGCCTCCTTGTTATCAGGGCGCCGCGAGCGCGCGAAGCCTCTCGCCTGGAGACAGCGATGCGGCCCAATAACGGAGCAATCAAGCTTGTGGCCGGCAACTCCAACCCTGCGCTTGCCGACGCGATTGCCGCCTACCTCGCGACCCCGCTGACCAAGGCGGTGGTGCGCCGCTTCGCCGACATGGAAATCTTCGTCGAAATCCAGGAAAACGTGCGCGGCACCGACGTTTTCGTCATCCAGTCGACCTCGTTCCCGGCCAACGACAATTTGATGGAGTTGCTCATCATCATCGACGCGCTGCGACGCGCGTCGGGGCGGCGCGTCACGGCGGTCATTCCCTATTTCGGCTATGCCCGACAGGACCGCAAACCGGCGCCGCGCACGCCGATCTCGGCCAAGCTTGTATCCAACCTGATCACCCGCGCCGGCGCCGATCGCGTCATGACGCTTGATCTCCACGCCGGGCAGATTCAGGGATTTTTCGACATCCCGACCGATAATCTCTACGCCGCGCCGATGATGGTGCGTGACATCAAGGAGCGTTTTGATATCAGCAAGGTGATGGTGGTCTCGCCCGATGTCGGCGGCGTCGGCCGCGCCCGCGGGCTCGCCAAGCGCATCAACGCGCCGCTCGCGATCGTCGACAAACGACGCGAGCGCGCCGGCGAGTCCGAAGTCATGAACGTGATCGGCGAGGTCGAAGGCTATACCTGCATCTTGGTCGACGACATCATCGATTCCGGCGGAACCGTTGTGAACGCCGCCGATGCGCTGTTGGACCAGGGTGCGACGGAAGTCTACGCCTATATCACCCACGGCGTGCTCTCCGGCGGCGCAGTCGCCCGCATCACCGCCTCGCGGCTCAAGGAGCTGGTCATCACCGACTCGATCCAGCCCACGCAGGCGGTCAAGGTCGCCCGCAATATCCGCACGCTCTCGGTCGCCAGCCTGATCGGCGAGGCCATCGGCCGCACCGCGGCCGAAGAGTCGGTATCGAGCCTATTCGACTGACAGGACTCGGGAAATCAGGACGGGGCGAGTCGGGACAAACTGCCGACCGCTCGTCTGCAGTTGGCCGAACCTGTGGAGAAACGACTCCACCGCGGCGAGATATCCACCAAACACTCGCCGCGACAGAGCTCGATTGTGCTTTAGCCACTGGAATCAGTGGGGTTATATTCGAGTCACCAAGTGATTCGCCCCGGATCACTGAGCTCCACCGGGGACTGCTCAGCAGCGGCGTGGTGTGCGTGCGCCCGAGTGTGCGCATCCCGTGTCCAGGGTGGAGAGCAAGTATGGCCCTCATCGAATTTGCCGAACAGCCCCATGGCAATCCGCTCGAGGTGGTGGAGCGGGTGGCTGCCACCAACGGCTGGTCGTTCGAGCGCGCGGGCGAGGACGAGATCACCATTGTGGCCACGGGGAAATGGACCGATTACCAGGTTTCCTACACCTGGATGCTGGACATCGAAGTGCTGCATCTCGCCTGCGCCTTCGAACTGAAAGTGCCGGAACGCTGCCGCGGCGAGGTGCAGCAGCTCATCTCGCTGATCAACGAGCAGATGTGGATCGGCCATTTCGATCTGTGGACCCACGACGGGTTGGTTATGTACCGCCACGCACTGATGCTCACCGGCGGCGTCGAAGCATCGGGCCGGCAGTGCGAGGCATTGCTGGCGACGGCGCTCGATGCTTGCGAGCGGTATTTTCCCGCGTTCCAATTCGTGGTGTGGGCGGGAAAGCCGGCACGCACGGCGCTCGACGCCGCCATGTTCGATACGCAAGGACAGGCGTAAGCTCCGCGACCCCGCTCACGTCCTCGCGGACGTGACCCATGCAAGAATGAAGCAGGGGGAACCCGGACCAGCCCGGACCCACGCGGGCACGAGCGCAGAGTATGAGTTCAGCAGCGAATCCGCACACCATGGCGCGCCCACTGGCCGGCCTGTCCAAGACCATCTTGCTCGCCGGCGCCGGCAAAATGGGGGCTGCCATGCTGGAAGGCTGGGTGGCGCTCGGGCTTTCTCCCGCGAACATCGCGGTAATCGAACCGCAACCTAGCCCAGACATTACGGCGCTGACCGAGCGCGGCCTGCGCCTCAATCCGCCCCGCGATTCGGTCGGCGACATCGCCGCCGCGGTCGTTGCGGTCAAGCCGCAGATCGCGCCTGAGCTCTTGCCCGCCCTGGCGCCGTTCGTGGCTGGCGCGACCGTGGTCCTCTCCATCATGGCCGGCCGGACATTGCGGTTCCTTGCGGACAACTTGCCGGGTGCCGCGCTCGTTCGTGCCATGCCGAACACCCCGGCCGCGATCGGCCGCGGCATAACAGTCGCGATCGCAAACCCGCGCGTCTCGCCCGAGCAGCGCGCGCTCGTCGATGCGCTGCTGTCAGCGGTCGGCGCGGTCGAATGGATCACGGACGAGGCGCTCATGGACGCGGTCACCGCCCTTTCCGGCTCGGGACCCGCCTACGTGTTCCTGCTCGCCGAGGCCATGGCGCGCGCCGGCACCGCCGTCGGCCTGCCGCCGACGCTTGCCGCCAGGCTCGCGTGCGCCACGGTCGCCGGCGCCGGCGAGCTCCTCAATCGCTCGCCCCTCGATGCCGCAACTTTGCGGCAGAACGTCACGTCGCCTGGCGGCACCACCGCCGCCGCGCTCGAAGTCCTGATGGCGGAGGACGGCCTCGAACGCCTGATGACAGCCGCCATCGCCGCCGCGACCAAGCGCTCGCGCGATCTCGCTGGGTGAACCATTCGCTCGGCGCTTCGTTGAGCTAAAGTCGTACGTCTGTCGGCGCCTCGTGCAGCACCGCGTCGCAAGGGTTACGGCCCTGGAATACGAGGGGATGCCGGCCTAGATTGGATCCTACGAAAAAACGCTCAGGAGTTCGGCCATGGCTCGCAAAGCTTCGCGCAAGTCAGCTGCCCGTCCCACTTCGCGCGGCAGCAAATCCGAGCGCGAGCGGATCATCGAAGCTTTCATGGCACTTCTGGCCGAAAAGCCTATCGAGCGTATCGACTTTGCCGAGATCGCCAAATCAGCGCACGTATCGCTCTCCGATCTGCGCGGCATATTCGCTTCGACGCTCGCCATCCTCGCCGCGCAAATGCGAGAGATCGACCGCGCGGTGCTCGCGGGCGGCGATGCGGAGCTTACGGACGAGCCGCCGCGCGAGCGCCTGTTCGATGTGCTGATGCGCCGCCTTGAAGTGCTCGCGCCGCATAAAGCCGCGGTGCGCTCGCTGATGCGCTCGGCCAGCCGCAATCCTGGCCTGGCCTTCGCCCTGAATTCGCTTTCCGTGCGCTCGCAGCAATGGATGCTGACCGCCGCCGACATCGCTGCCTCCGGCCCACGTGGCATGATGCGTGCCCAAGGACTCGCGCTGCTGTTCGCATCGGTGCTGCGGACCTGGATCGACGACCAGGATCGAGGCCTTGCCCGCACTATGGCGGCGCTCGACCGCGCGCTCGCACGCGGACAGCGCTGGTCGGGCTTGCTTGATGACCTGTGCCAGATTCCCGCTTCCGTTTGCCGCCTGCGCCCGCGGCCGCGGCGCGGCAGCGACGAAGAAGATACGGTTGCGGCCTAGATCGGCACCCGCACTGTCGCGCGCAATCCCCCGAGCGGACTGTCCGACAACATAATATCGCCGCCGTGGGAGCGGGCGATGTCGCGCGCGATGGCAAGCCCGAGCCCGGTGCCGCCTTCGTCCTGATTGCGCGCATCGTCGAGTCGCAAGAACGGCTTGAACACCTCTTCGCGCAGATGCGGCGCGATGCCTGGACCGTCGTCGTCCACGGTGACCGTGAGCCACCGGTGGTCGCGATGGCCGGTAATCGAGATCGACGGCGCATGCCGCGCGGCGTTGGCCACGAGATTGCCAAGGCAGCGCTTGAACGCGGCCGGCCGCACCGTGACGATCGGGTGGCCGTGGAAGTACACACTCGATTTGTGACCGTTGCGCTCGGCGTCGGTCTTGAGCTCTTCGAGGAAGGCGCCCATGTCCGTCGGCGCCGACTGTTCGCCCGAATCCCCGCGCGCGAATGCGAGATAAGCTTCCAGCATGCGGCCCATCTCGTCGACGTCCTTTTTCATCGCCTCGACCTCGGGGCTCTCGCCGATGAGGGCAAGCTCGAGCTTGAAACGGGTGAGGATGGTGCGCAGGTCGTGCGAAACTCCCGCCAGCATCGCGGTGCGCTGCTCCAGCGCGCGCTCGATCCGGCGCTTCATCTCGACGAATGCCACCGCAGCACGTCGAACCTCGCGCGCACCGCGCGGCCGGAAGTCGGGCACTTCGCGCCCTTTGCCGAAGCTTTCAGCCGCGTCCGCCAGCCGCAGAATCGGTCTGATCTGGTTGCGCAGGAACAGCACCGCCACGGTGATCAGCACCAGTGAGGTGCCGACCATCCACGCCAGAAAAATGTGCGAGTTGGAGACATAAGCGGCGCGGCGGGGCGCGAAGACACGCATCACGTCATTGTCGAGCTTGATGCGGATCTCGAGTAGTGCCGAGCGACCGACCGTGTCGATCCAGAACGGCCGGCCGATCTGCTTTCTGACCTCGTCAGACAATGCCTGATCCACGAGCGAGAAGAACGGCTTCGGGCCCGGAGGCGGCAACTCGGTGACCGGCAGAAAGTCGACCACCAGACCGAGCTTGTCTTGCGCGATGCGGCGCACCAGCGCATGGTCCTGGGGAAGCGCCTTGTCGATCTCGATCAACGTGGCGATGTCCTGCACCACGCCGGCGGAGAGCCGCTGCGTGACCGCATTGTAGTGTCGCTCCATGAACATGAAGGCGACGACCGATTGCAGCACCACCATGGGCGCAATAATGATCAACAACGCGCGCGCGTAGAGGCCTTTCGGCATGACCCCTTTCAGCGTGACGCTGGTACGGTCGTAGAGCTCGTAACCGCGGCTCGCCGCCGAGCGGAGCGCGCTCAGGCTCGAGCGCAGCGCGGCTATGCCGACATCGAGCGTGGTCATGGCGAGGTTACCAGGCGATATCCGATCCCGCGCACCGTTTGCACCAGAAGCGGATTGGTCGGATCCCGCTCGATCTTGCGGCGCAAGCGATTGACCTGCACATCGACGGCGCGCTCCCCGATCGCGCCGTCATTGCCGGCGAGCGTTTGCCGCGCGACCGTCTCACCAGGCGTCGCCGCGAGCAGGCGCAGCATTTCGCGCTCGCGATCGGTGAGCCGCACGACCTCTTCGCCGCGCTTGAGCTCGCCGCGGACGAGGTGGAACCGGAACCCACCGAAGCGCACCGATTCCGGTACCGGAGCCGCGGCCGGGCGGGCGCGCCGTAGAATACCGGCAATCCGCAGGGAGAGCTCTCTCGGCTCGAATGGCTTGCTCACATAGTCGTCAGCGCCGATGGTCAAGCCCTCAATACGGCTATGCGCTTCGTCGCGGGCGGTGAGCATGATGATCGGCACGCTCGAGGACGCGCGCAGGTCGCGGGCGAGATCGAAGCCGGTCTCTCCGGGCATCATGACATCGAGGATCAACAGGTCGAAGCGCAGGCCGCCAAGCTTGGCGCGCGCGTCCGCGGCCGTTTCCGCGGTGGTGACGCGATAACCCTCGGCGAACAAGAAACGCGAGAGCAGGTCACGGATGCGGCGGTCGTCGTCCACCACCAGCAAATGCGGCGCGTCGTCGGGAAGAGCCGCCGATGCCGTGCTCACGGCTCGCATGGCGGCCTCGGCTCAGCCACGCGCCCGCCGCGCGCGGTCGGCGCGCGCGATGAAACGCAGCACAGTGTCGCGGTGCTCGGCGTTGAGCATCGCGGTCAGAAATCGGCAGGCGGTGTCGTGGGCGTTCGGCCCCATCTCGGAGAGAGCCCGCACGATCCGGGCGGTTTGCAGGCCGGCGAGTTTCATCGCCAAGCTTTCCCCTTTGGTAGCGACGTAGAGCAGACGCTGGCGCCGATCGTTCACCCCCTCCTTTTGCACGACATAGCCCTGGTCGATGAGCTGCTTGAGCACCCGGCCGAGCGACTGTTTGGTGATTTTCAGAATGTCGAGCAGTTCCGCAACCTTCATGCCGGGATTGCGGTTGACGAAATGCAGCACCCGGTGATGCGCTCGGCCGAAGCCCAACTTCGACAGCACGTCGTCGGGGTCGCCGATGAAGTCCCGATAAGCAAAAAACAGAAGCTCGATGATCTCCCAGATAGGCTCCTGCGCGCGAGGCGCCCCTTGCGCGCTGGACAAGGCCCGGTCGGCTGCAACTGGAATGTTTAGGTCAGCCATATTGACATATTTGGGTCAGATTGTTAGCCGATAGCCGGCCACCACGAAAGGATCGTACCCGCGGCCTCGCTCCGAACCGATTGCACCCACGGCGCGCGCGCTCTCATGGGTGGGCCGAAACATACCGGGTGTCGCTCGGCGACGCAAAAGTATAAGGACAGAATCGCCATGGCAGAGAAACCTTATGACCGCCTCGAGGGGGTGATCTGGTACGACGGCAAGCTCGTGCCCTGGGGCGAAGCCACGCTCCATGTGCTCTCCCATGGTTTGCATTACGCCAGCTCCGTGTTCGAGGGGGAGCGCGCCTATGGCGGCGAAATCTTCAAGTGCACGGAACACTCGGAGCGGCTGAAGCGCTCGGCCGAGCTGCTCGACTTCGACATCCCCTACTCGGTCGCCGAGATCGATGCGGCCAAGCGCCTGGTGCTGGAAAAAAACGGACAAACCGACGCCTATGTGCGACCGGTGTCATGGCGCGGCTCGGAGATGATGGGCGTCTCGGCGCAGAACAACAAGATCCACTTTGCCATCGCAACCTGGCAATGGCCGAGCTATTTCGACCCGGTGCAGCGCTTGAAGGGCATCAGGCTCGACCTCGCCGACTATAGGAGGCCGGACCCGAAGACCGCGCCTGCGCGCGCGAAGGCCGCCGGCCTCTACATGATCTGCACCATTTCCAAGCATATCGCCGAGCGCAAAGGCTATGCCGATGCCATGATGCTGGACTGGCAAGGCCGCGTCGCGGAATGCACCGGCGCCAACATTTTCTTCATCAGGGACGGCAAGATTCACACGCCGATTGCCGATTGCTTCCTCGACGGCATCACCCGCCGCACGGCCATCGAGCTGGCGAAGAAGCGCGGCATCGAGGTGATCGAGCGGCGCATCATGCCCGAGGAGCTCACGCAGTTCTCCGAGTGCTTCATCACCGGCAGCGCCGCCGAGGTCACGGCCGTATCGGAGATCGCGCAGTGGAAGTTTACGCCGGCCGCCATCACCGAGCAGCTCATGGCCGATTACACCGCCGAGGTGCAGCCGAAGGGCAAGAAGAAGGCGGCTTAGATCACTCTGCCGCGCGGCGCGGTGTCCAGCGATCAGCGAGGACGTCGTCCGACTGCTTGGCCTCGACCCAGATCTTGCCCCCTGGCCGTCCGCCACCGGCAAACTCGACCTGCTTCCAGAACGGGGCACGCGTTTTCAGATAGTCCATCAGGAACTCGGCGCCGGCGAAAGCATCCTGACGGTGAGCGGCGGCGGTGACGACGAGGACGATGTCTTCGCCGGGCTCAAGCCGGCCAAAGCGGTGGATCACCGCGACTCCGAGCAGCGGCCAGCGCCGCTCGGCCGCCTCGACGTGACGCACGATCTCGGCCTCGGCCATTCCCGGATAATGCTCAAGCGTCAAAGCCGCAAGCGGGGCACCCGCCTCGTCCTGCCGGCATATACCGGTAAACGTGACCACGGCGCCGACATCGCCGCGACCGCGGCGGAGCTTGGCCGCCTCGCTCGCGGCATCGAACGGCTCGCGCTGCAGTCGGACGGTGGCGGCCATCTGCATTTTTCCGGCCTGTCCTAGCGCTAGCCCCCCGTCATCGGCGGGAAAAACGCGATCTCGCGCGCCCCCAAAATGGCCGCGTCTGGCCTGACGTGGGCGCGATCGATCGCCGCGCGGACCACGTTGGGATTTTCGAAGGCGTGGGCGTATTCCTCGCCGCGCTGGGTGAGCCAGCCCATGAGGTCCGCGACCGTGGCAACGCCCGGGGGCGGCTCGATCTCCTCTTCGGGCTTGCCGATGCGCTCGCGAACCCAGGCAAAATAGCGAAGTTTCAACGCTCAATCCTCGGTGAGGTGACGCACGCCGGCGCGGAAATAATCCCAGCCGGTGTAGAGCGTCAGCAATGCCGAGAGCCAGAGAAGGGCGAGCCCGATCGGCGTCACCACCGGCACGACCGCATCGCCCGCCTTACCGGCGATGAGAAAACCGACGGCGACGAGTTGCAGCGTCGTCTTCCATTTGGCGAGCTGCGTGACCGGCACGCTAACCCGCAACTCGGCAAGGTATTCGCGCAGGCCCGAGACCAGAATCTCGCGACAGAGAATGACGATCGCCGCCCACAGCGACCAGCCACGGATGGTCCCGTCGGCAGCCAACATCAATAAACAGGAGGCCACCAAGAGCTTGTCCGCGATCGGATCGAGCATGCGGCCGAAGGCGGATTGCTCGCCCCGTTTACGCGCGTAATACCCGTCGAGGGCGTCGGTCACTCCCGCGCTGATGAAGATGAGAACGGCGACCCAGCGCAGCCACAGCCCCCCTTGCAGAATATCCTGCCAATAAAGGCAGGCCACGACCGCCGGCACCGCCGCGATGCGGGCATAGGTCAGCAGATTTGGCACCGCGAGCTGCCGCGGCGAAACCTGGCGCGAGGTGACTGTATTCATGGATCGAAGGAATACCTTTCCCGCGCCCGCGTCAAACAGGAATGCCGGCGGCGCCCCATCGTCTTACCGCCTCCGGCACCGGGCATAAGCGCGAAAACGCGTCGCCGGTTCCCAGCATCAGATATGGCGAGATCTTGGGATCTGCACGCCCGGCCGGGCCGATAGTCTTGGCTGTGCTTACGGCATTATCCCGCGCGCTCGTGGAAAAAGTCGTAGATCTTCCGCGCGGTCTCTGCACTGATCCCGGGCACTTTGGCGAGATCGGCTGGCGCCGCACGCTCGATGGCTTTGAGCGTTCCGAAATGGTGGAGCAGCGCGCGCTTGCGGGTCGGGCCGATCCCGGGGATCTCCTGTAATCCTGCTTCGCGTAGATCGCGGCGGCGGCGAATGCGATGCGAGCCGACCGCGAAGCGATGCGCCTCGTCGCGCAGCCGTTCGACGAAATAAAGCACCGGATCGCGCGGCTTGAGTTTGAATGGGTCGCGCCCGGGCAGGAAAAAGGTCTCCACGCCCGCGTCCCGATCCGCGCCCTTAGCAATGGCAATGAGCGGCACATCAATGATGCCGAGGCCGGTCAGCGTTTCCTGCGCGGCAGTGAGCTGACCGCGGCCGCCATCGATGATGACAAGATCAGGCCACGGCGAATCGTTGTCCCCATCCGAGCCGCCTGCGATGTCGAGGGGCGCGCCGGCCTGCGCTGCTGGGCTCAGCGCGCCAGGCATGGCCCGCGGCGCCTCGTTCATCAAGCGCTTGAAGCGCCGGCTCAAGACCTCCCGCATCATCGCGAAATCATCGCCGGGCGCGAGGTCAGCGGTACGCATGTTGAACTTGCGGTACAGGTTTTTCTGGAATCCCTCCGGGCCGGCGACGATCATCGCGCCGACCGCGTTGCTGCCCTGGATGTGGCTATTGTCGTAGACCTCGATACGTCGTGGGGGTCCCGCCAGACCGAAAATCTCGGCCAGCACTTCGAGGAGCTTGCGCTGGGACGAGCTCTCGGCAAGCTTGCGCGCCAGCGCCTCGCGCGCATTGGCGAGCGCGTGATCGACCAGGTCCTTTTTCTCGCCCCGCTGAGGAACGCTCACCTCGATCTTGTGTCCGCTCTTGGTGGATAAGGCTTCAGCGAGTAGCGCGCGCTCCTCGATCTCGTTCGAGACGAAGATGGTGCGGGGAACAGGCTTGTCATCGTAGAATTGAGCAAGAAACGCGCCCAACACCTCGCCGGCTGCGAGCGAGCGATCAGCCTTGGGGAAATAGGCGCGATTGCCCCAGTTCTGCCCGGTGCGGAAAAAGAAGACCTCCACGCAGTTGAAGCCGCCGGCCTGATGGACGGCGAAAACGTCGGCCTCCTCCACACCGCGCGGATTGATGCCCTGATGGGACTGCACCGCCGACAGGGCGGCGAGACGGTCGCGGTAAATGGCGGCGCGTTCGAACTCGAGCGCGGTGGAGGCCTTCTCCATCTCCGCTGCCAACGCATCTTTCACGGCTTGGCTCTTGCCCGAGAGGAAGGCGTTGGCTTCGCGCACGAGCTTGCCGTAGTCGGCAAAATCGATCTCGCGCGTGCAGGGGCCGGAGCAGCGTTTGATTTGGTAGAGAAGACAGGGGCGCGTGCGGCTCTCGAAGAACGCGTCCGAGCACGAGCGCAGCAGAAAGGCGCGCTGGAGGGCCGTGATTGTGCGGTTGACCGCCCATACCGAAGCGAACGGACCGTAATAATTGCCGTCGCGGCTGCGCGCGCCGCGATGCTTGAGAATTTGCGGCGCCCAGTGATCGGCGGTGATGAGGATATAAGGAAACGATTTGTCGTCCCGCAGCAGCACGTTGAAACGCGGGCGCAGCCGCTTGATCAGATTGGCTTCCAGCAGCAGCGCCTCGGTCTCGGTCGCTGTGGAAACGAATTCGAGCGCCGCCGTTGCCGCGATCATGCGTTCGATGCGTGGCTCGTAGCCGGTCGGACGGGCATAGGCGATGATCCGTTTGCGGATGTTTTTCGCTTTGCCGACATAGAGCACGTCGCCGTTGGCATCGATCATGCGATAGACGCCGGGCGAGGCGGGCGCGAGCTTGGCATGACTGAGTATCACCGCGCGGCCCATTGCGAGCGGGCCGGCGGCAGCGGCAAGGTCGATCTCCGCTTCGAGCTCGGGCAGCGCCGATTCCTCGTCCTCCTCGCTCAGTTCGGTGACGGGATCGGTATCGTTTTTGGCGCCGTTCATGGTGCGAAGGTAAGGTCTTGGCGCCGCGACGGCCACCCGGCCCGAACGACCTCTCGCCCGCAACGTGGCCTTCGCGCGCGCCGTGCCGCGATGAGCCGCCCCAATGCGCAGGCCACCCGGACAGGTCAGTGCATTCTTCCGGCAGAGCGACCATGTGCCTGCTGAGGACAGGTGCTCGATAGCTGCAGGAGTAAGTACTTTTTAAGCTTTGTTTACCATCTCGAGTAGTCGTAAAGCATTTGTTCACTGTATTGATAAGTCATGTACGAGATAATTCGATTCAATTCTGCTGAAAGCTTGAGTGTGTCGTTCCTACACTAGACGAAAGAAAGATTAGGACTACTGTTTCGCCCAACTGCTGCAACTGGAGGCAGATCATGAATCGCGTTGTGATGGGGTGCGTTGGCCTATTGGCGCTGGCGGGAGGGTCGGCCGCCGCCGCCGATCTGCCGCAGTATTACCAGCCGGGACCGGCCTACAATCCGATCTATACCTGGACCGGCTTCTATGTCGGCATCAACGGCGGCGGCGGCTGGGGTCGCTCTCAGTGGGACGCCGTAGATACGTTCGACCTCTCGGGCGGCCTCATCGGCGGTACCATCGGCTACAACTGGCAGTTCGCCGGTGCCGTCATCGGCGCGGAAGGCGACATCGACTGGTCCGGCATCAAAGGGACGACGACGGTGCTGTGCGCGCCCGGTTGCGAGACGCGCAACAATTGGCTTGCCACTGCGCGCGGGCGCGTGGGCTATGCTTTCGACCGCTTCCTGCCTTACCTCACCGGCGGGCTCGCGCTCGGCGACATCAATGCTAACCGGCCGGGCTTTCCGGGCGGCAGCATCACCAATGCCGGCTGGACCGTCGGTGCCGGCCTCGAAGTCGGCCTGGTCAGCAATGTGAGCTTAAAGGCCGAGTACCTCTACGTTGATCTCGGCACCTTCAATTGCGGGCTCAACTGCGCGCTCGCGCCCGGCGGCAACGTATCCTTCACCACGAGCATCTTTCGCGCCGGGGCGAACGTACGATTCTGACGTGCAATTACACGCAGCCTGAACGAGCCCCGGACGTCTCGGCCGGGGCTTTCGTTTGCATCCGGGCGAGGGTCCAGGCGGCGGCGCGATGCGCCGGCGATCCCCGGTAAGAGCCGACAATCGCGCGCGTGTCCGTCTGCGTGAGCCGCGCAATGCTCGAGCCAAGCTGCCTCTCGTGACGAGCCAGAATTTTTCGCTATGCCGGCGGCGCGGTCGCGGCGAAGGCTGGCACGCGCGCGGCGAAGCGGTCGAGCCAGGCGACGAGACGCGGATGATCGCGCCGCCATGTTCCTTCGAAACGGAAATCGCGATAGCCGAGCGCGCAAGCGAGCGCGATCTGTCCTACATCCGGCGGCGCCGAGAGCGCCGGCGGGGCGGCCTCGAGAGCGGCGAGCGCGCGGTTGACCTTGCCGGACTGATGATCGAGCCATTTCGGCTCGTGCCGCTCCGCCGGGCGAAAGCGGCCCTCGTAGACCGACAGGACCGAGGCATCCATCAGCCCGTCGGCCAGCGCCTGCAGGCGCAAGGCGGCGAACCGCGCGCCGGCATCGCTCGGCACGATGCGGCCGCCGCCGGCGCGATGATCGAGATAGTCGAGGATCACCCGCGAATCGAACAGCACCGTGCCATCCTCGAGCACGAGGGCCGGGATCTTTCCCAGCGGATTCTGCTGGCGCACGGTGTCACTGGCGTTCATTGTGTCGGCAGGCTCGATCGCGATCTCTCGCTCGAGCCCGAGCACGCTCGCGGCGATCCGCACTTTCCGGACGAACGGCGACGTGGGAGAGCTGCGCAGCGTCAACACGGTAGCATCAAGTCCTGGGACATTGCTGAGGGGTTAAGAATGCGCGGATGGCGGCTTGCGCCGCTGGCGCTCGAGCAGTGACGGGTCGTTTCGCCGGTCAGCCGGTGATGACGAGGTTGACGGCTTTCGGGCCCTTGCCCTTCTTGTCGGGCTCGACGTCGAAGGAGAGGCGCTGCCCCTCGCTCAACGATTTGAGCCCGGCCTGCTCGACCGCGGTGACGTGCACGAACACGTCGCGGCCACCGTCGTCGGGCTTGATGAAGCCGTAGCCGCGCTCGGCGTTGAAAAACTTGACCGTACCTGCCATGGCCATCGGGAAACTCCTTTCCCCGTGGTTGCTCCGCCGCCGACCAGAACGGCGCGGCGGCTCGGCCGGACATTCTCAAACGGGGAAAGCAGCGGCCTTACGGCCTCCGTTACTCCGCCGGCCCCCACAGGAGGCGGAACGTCAAAGCCAGCCCGATAAAAATAGGCCAATCCAGCGCTGTGGAAAAGTAGCGAAACTACCTTTCGCGGGCGAGCCAGTCGAGGCGATGAGCGCCGCCGGCCGGCGCGGAGAGGACAGCGGCAAGCTCCGGCAGCAGGATCGCAAGCTCAGCGGCGAGTGTCCACGGCGGATTGATCGCGATGAGTCCGCACGCGGCGAGCCGGCCCGGCTCGCGCGCGGTGATGCTGAGCTCGGCGCGCAAAATCTTTGGAATTGCGCTGTTGCGCAGGCGCCGCGCCAGCGCATCGGGCGCGGTGCGGTCCTTGATCGGGTACCAGACGAGATAAGTGCCGCTCGCCCATTTGCGGTATGCGGCCGCGAGCGTTGCTGGAAGCCGCGCGAAATCCCCGGCGTCTTCATAGGCCGGATCGACGAGCACCAGGCCGCGTCGCTCCTTCGGGGGCACGTAGGCGTTGAGCGCGGTCCAGCCGTCGATGGTCAGCGCCTTGCTGCACCGGTCTCCTGCGACATGGCGGGCAAGTGCCGCCGCGGCGCTCGGCTCGAGCTCGCAAGCGATAAGCCGATCTTGTAGGCGCAGGAAGGTCCTGACGAGCGCCGGCGAACCCGGGTAAGTGGTCAGCCGTCCCTCAGGATTGCAGGCCGCCACCGCATCGAGATAGGGCGCAAGGAGTGCACGAGCCGGCGCGGCAATCGACGCGCCAGCAAGCCGGGCGATGCGCCTCCTTGCCGGTGAGGTCGTAGTGCCCGGCGCCGGCATGGATGTCGAGGACGCGGAACGGCGCCGGCTTGCTACGCAGATGCACGAGGATGCGCGTGAGCACCGCGTGCTTGAGCACGTCGGCGAAATTTCCGGCGTGAAAGGCGTGCCGATAGTTCATGGCGCGCAGTCATGCGCGCAAATGCATTGCTGTAAAGGTGTGGAGGGTCGAGCCGTGCGAGCGGCTAAGTGGGCGCTCGGTTGGAAGAGCGGCACAGCGCGCGTGTAGAACGTCTCGGTGCACTCTGATCCAGGACCGCGCTGAACGGCGCGGGTCCCGGACCGCTTCACCCGCTACGCGCGCAATTGTCTCGCGCCGGGCCAGACACGCTAGCGCACCTCCGCAGCGCTTCCACCGCGCACCGGGGGCATCACGACCTGCTCGCGACGGCAGGCGCGCGCATCGATCTCGGGGCAGGCGCGGAAGCGCAGATCTTTGCCGAGGCAAATCCGAACCTCGCCCAAGCGCCGGCTGTCGCAAGTCACCGCGATCGCATCGCGGGTAAGCCCGGGATTGGCTTTGACGAAGGCCTCCTCGACCTCGTCCGGCGTCACGGTGAGAGTCGTGCTCGGCGCGATATAAGGGTCCGGAATCTTCACCAGCGCGCGCGCCTTGCGCACCGTTTCGAAGTAGGCGTTTGCGGAAAGCCCCGAGCAGGTGCCATGCCGGTCCCATTCGTTGAAGATCAGGCGTGGTGCCGGCATCAGATCGAGCATCGAGGAGATGATATTGCGGTCGAGCCGCGGCGCCGGCTGCTGGCAGAATTCCGGGAATCCCTTCTCGTATTGCGGCCAAAGCCCGTGCACCACGAAGGAGTAAGGTCGCGCGCCGCATTGCTGCTGGGGTGGTGTGCCGCGTTCGCCCGAGGCTTCGCAGAACGTCGGGGACCAGGAGAGCGAGAGCACGTAGTAATCGAACTGACCGGATTCGTTCTGGCGCCGATCCTGCGCAGCAACGACACCCATTCCGACTGTGAGCCACACCGCGACCGCGGCGAGCCCCACGCGACCGACATTGCCAACCATGGGGGACACTCCCGTCAAAACCGTAGGGACAATGCGCAAGAATACCATAGAGGCGCGAACATTTCAAGAACAAAACGGAAATAGAGCAGGATCGCGGCTGCGGCGCTGTCCGACGAAAGGAAGAAATAGCGCCCCTTATCCACCCGCTTACGGGCGCGCCATCTTGCAGGTGGGGTTGTAGGCCCAGTTGCGGTCGAGCCCGTCAATGCACCACTCGACGCCCCAGCTCGCGCCGATCATGCTGGCATCCTCGATGATGGAATAATGGATGACGTGCCTGCGGCCGTCCGAGATCTCGACGATGCCGCTGCAGTAGCGGCGTGGAATGGTCTGCGCGGCCCACGGGCGGAACGCGGTCTCCCGGATGTGCTCGAAATTGAGGATGCGCAGATCAGTCGCCCAGTACATGTTTTCCTTCTGGTTGAAGCGCGAGGCGATCCGCACCAGCGCGTCGCGGTAGTCGCACGGCGGCAGCTTGCCCTCGTATTCGGGGCCCGACATATAGAAATCCATCTCGAGCCAATTGGCGGCGCCGGCCGGCGCCGCCGGCAGCGCCAGCGCCGCGGCAAACGCGAAAGCGAGCACCCGCGCACGGCCGAACATGGATCAAGCTCCCCCACAGCGATCGCGTGACGTGGACGGTGATCCGCGAACGGCGGCGAAATCAAGGTGTCGGCCTGCTCGCGATCCAAGAAAGCGGCGACTGTGGCTTTGTGGCCACGCTTTGTCGGTTTCCTCGGCGTGCCGCCTTTGCAGGGGCGGTTGCCGTCTCTAAGCTTTGCCGAAAGGGGAGTCGCAAATGCTACGCAGGGCATTCTTGTCCCTGATCGGCGTTCTGCTGCTGGGCGCTGCCGCCCGCGCGGAGATTTACATCTATCACGCCAACGACACCGGCGGCATCATTCCCTGGTCGTGCGAGAACGAAGCAATCGCGCAACAGGTCGTCCTCGCGTACCGGATCGCACGAGAGTCAGCTCCATTTCACATCGTGACGGGCGAGCACCTCGCGCACTGCTTCGATAAGCTTGTCCTCGGGGACCGCGAACTGCGCCTGCGCCTGCTTCTTGAGGTAATCTTCGCGGTCCTTGCTCATTCCCGCGGTCTCGGCGCCGAGGATGAGATCTTTGACTTGGATTTCACCTTTTGCCTTTTCGTTGCCGCCCTGGATCACCACGCAGGGACTGCCGCGTTTGTCGGCATATTTCATTTGCGCCGCAAACTTGCCTTCGCCCAGATAAAGCTCGGCACGAATTTTTTGCCCCGGTGCGTATTCGGCGTTGCGGAGCTTCGTAACCATCCGCTGATAGTCAGCAATGCGTTCCTTGTCGAAGACTGTCACCACCACGGGCCCGGGCTCGGGCTTGCTCTCGACCTTGCCCAGATGCTGCAGCGCCGCCATCAGCCGCGACACGCCGATGGAGAAGCCGGTCGCCGGCACTGCTTCGCCGCGAAAGCGCGCAATCAGTCCGTCGTAGCGCCCGCCGCCGCCGATCGAGCCGAAGTGGACCGGACGCCCGTGCTCGTCCTTCGTCTCGAAGGTGAGGTCCACTTCATAGACAGGTCCGGTGTAATACTCGAGACCGCGCACAACCGAGGAGTCAAAGCTGACGCGCGTCGGTCCATAACCGGCAGAGCCGCAGATGCCGGCTATTTCGGCTAGCTCCGTGATACCTCTGGCTCCGACGGAGCTCGAGCCAACGGCGCGCGACCAATCATTGAAAATGGTCTCTACATCACCGATCTGCTCATCGAGCCGCGCTTCGACATAGTCGAGCACGCTTTTGATTTGCGGCGGATCTAGTTTCGCACCCGGCGTGAAGTCTCCAGATTCGTCCTTGCGCCCGGCGCCAAGCAGTTGCTCAACCCCGCGACGCTCAAGTCGATCGTATTTATCGATCGCGCGCAGCACCGTGAGCCGTTTTCCTGCATTGGCTTCTCCGCTGAGCCCAATCGACTCCAGCACTCCGTCGAGCACCTTGCGATTATTCACTTTGACGATGTACTGACCTTGAAGTCCCAGCGCCTCCATCGTGTCGGCAGCCATCATGCACATCTCGGCATCGGCGGCCATCGAGGCGGAGCTAACGGTATCGGCGTCAAACTGCATGAATTGGCGAAAGCGCCCCGGCCCCGGCTTCTCGTTGCGAAAAACCCAGCCTTCGCGATAGCTGCGATAAGGCTTGGGAAGAGACTCGAAGTTCTCCGCCACGTAGCGCGCGAGCGGCGCGGTCAGGTCGTAGCGCAGCGACAGCCACTGCTCGTCATCGTCCTGGAGCGAGAACACGCCCTCGTTCGGCCGATCCTGATCGGGGAGAAATTTTCCCAACGCATCCGTATATTCGACGGCCGGCGTCTCTAACGGCTCGAAGCCGTAGCGCTCGTAGACCGCGCGGATCTTGTCGAGCATGCGCCGCATCGCCGCGATTTCGGCGCCGCCGCGGTCGGCGAATCCGCGCGGCAAACGTGCCTTGAGCTTATTGGTTTTGTCGGGCTTGTCGGCCATTATTGTCCTGCATTGCCGGCCCGCGCGTGGTAGCAGCCACCTCGCGCAGCGGCAAGAGACGGGGTGCTAGCAAAGGACGGGGTGCTAGCAAAGGAACGCCATCGCGCACAGCATCGAGCGAGCGCAAAGAATGGAGAGAGCGCCATGCCATCGGTAGGAGCACAGCGAGCGACCGCCATCCCCAACGACCTCGAAGCCTTTTGGCTTCCGTTCACCGCGAACCGCGCGTTCAAAGCGGCGCCGCGCCTCATCGCGCGCGCCAAGGACATGCACTACTACACGCCGGAGGGCCGCGCGGTGCTGGACGGCACCGCCGGGATGTGGTGCACCAATGCCGGACACAATCGCGATCCGATCGTGGCGGCGATTCGCGCCGAGGCGGCGACGCTCGATTACGCGCCGGCGTTCCAGTTCTCCCATCCCAAGGCGTTCGAACTCGCGAGCCGCGTCGCCGCCCTCGCACCCGGCGACCTCGATCACGTCTTCTTCTGCAATTCGGGCTCGGAGGCGGTCGACACCGCGCTGAAGATCGCACTCGCCTATCACAATGTGCGCGGCGAGGGCGCCCGCACCCGCCTGATCGGGCGCGAGCGCGGCTATCACGGCGTCGGCTTCGGCGGCATTTCAGTCGGCGGCATGGTCAACAACCGCAAATTCTTCGGCGCATTGCTTGCCGGGGTCGACCACCTGCCCACGACTTATAACCGGGAGCACCAGGCCTTCAGCAAGGGCGAGCCGGACTGGGGCGCACACCTCGCCGACGAGCTCGAGCGCATCGTGACGCTGCACGACGCTTCGACCATCGCCGCGGTGATCGTCGAGCCCATGGCCGGCTCTACCGGCGTGCTGCCGGCGCCGAAGGGTTACTTGCCCCGGCTGCGCGCGATCTGCGACAAGCACGGCATCCTCCTCATCTTCGACGAGGTCATCACCGCCTTCGGCCGGCTCGGCCACGCGTTTGCCGCTGAGCGCTACGGCGTCAATCCCGACATGATCACGTTTGCCAAGGGCATTACCTCGGGCAGCGTGCCGATGGGCGGAGTGATCGTGCGCAAGGGGATCTACGACGCTTTCATGCGCGGGCCCATGCACGCGGTCGAGCTGTTTCACGGCTATACCTATTCGGCGCATCCGCTCGCTTGCGCGGCCGGGCTCGCCACGCTCGAGCTCTACCGCGAGGAAGGCACTTTCGAGCGCGCGAGTAAGCTCGAGCCGGTCTGGGCCGAAGCGGCGATGTCGCTCAAGGGCTTGCCCAACGTGCTCGATATCCGCTGCGTCGGGTTGACCGCCGGGATCGATCTCGCCTCGCGGCCGGGCGAGGTTGGCAAGCGCGCCTTTGATGCGATGGACAAGGCGTTCCACGAGCATGATCTAGTAATCCGCGCGGCCGGCGAGACGCTCGTGCTCACCCCGCCGCTGATCGTGAGTGAACGCGAGATCGAGGAGATGTTCGCCAAGGCCGCGCGCGTCATCAAAGCGGTGGCCTAATCGGCGGCGGGCTCAGTGGCTGGCGAACGCGGGCTGCGGCCGCAGGATCGCCCAGCCGACGGTGAGCACGCGATCGCCGCGGCGGAAGGGCAAGGTGAACGGCTGCTGGATCTGGGCATCGCCGGCGACCGCGCGCAAGCCGACCGGCATCACCGTCGGATCGATGCCGCCCTCTTTGTGTGAGGGATCGGCGCTGCCGGTCCACACCACCACCGCGCCTTTGCTGCGCAGGTCGCCGAGATCGATCCAAGGCGCGCGACGCCAATCGCCGTCGATGAGCACCCGCGGCTGCTCCGGCGCGTAATGGGCGACATTGCCGCCCTCCCACATGGTGCCGATGACATAGGTCAGCGGTCGGCCGGTCGCGGCACGAAAGCGGCGCGCGAGCTCGTCGGCGAGCCGGTCGCCGGGATAAAAGACGGCGCGGTAGCGGTGGTCGATGGCGGGCAGGATCGAATAGCTCGCGGCAAACACGACGGCGAACAGGACGAAAACGCCTGCCCACGCCGCCGCGACCCGTCCAAGGCGCGGCGGCTCGATCGCGGTGCGGGCGTAAAGCACGATCCAAAGGCCGAGAAAGAGCCACAGCGGATAGCCCCACATGGCGATGGCGCCGCGGCCGCTGAGCGCCGAGATGGCGACCGTGGCCGCCGCCGGGCCGAAGGCCAAGAGCGTCACGATGCGCCGGTCGAAGGCATCGGCCTTCGCCGAAACCGGCACCGCCGCGTCTGGGCCTTTGGGCCGCGGCCAAACGACGGCGGCGGCGATCACGAACGCCGGCAGCAAGAACGCCACCTGCCCCAGCGCAAAGACCAGCGGATGCAGGACATGATCGAGCACGCCGCGCGAAGGCGCCGCGCGCACGCTGGCATAGGCGAAGGGAAGAAAGTCGTTGCGCACCAGCCAGACGAGGTGCGGCGCCATGATCAGCAGCGCGAGCGCAAGCGCGATGTAAGGCCCAGGTGTCGCCAGCGCCGCACGCGCTTGCCGGTCGAAGAGCAGGAACAATGCCAACGGTGCCGCAAGGACGATCACGAAATACTTCGCCCATAGCGATAGCCCGATGGCGCAGCCGAGCAGCAACCACTGGATCATGCGGCCGCGCCGCAAGGCGGCATGGAAAGCATAGCCGGCAAGCGCCCACAGCGGTAATTGGATCACGTCGTGGTTGAACTTGGCGGCGGTGAAATGGAAGTAGTGCAATCCGTCGAGAACGAGCACGGCGACCAGCGCGCCGACGGCCCCGACCAGTTCTCGGGCGGTCAGCCAAACCGCGGCAAAGGCCAACACCACCGCGACCTGCGCCAGCGCATAATACGCGACGTCATGCCCCACCGTTCGGTAGACGAGGTCGACCAGCCACCACGGCAATGGCGGCAGCTTGTCATAGCCAAGCTGCCATTCGCGGCCATAGGTCAGCGCCTCGATCAGATCGAGCGGCAGATTGGGATAGAGCAGCGCCGGCAGCGCCGTCCAGACGAGGAGATGGAGCGCGAGGAAGGCGGCAAAGGCGGCCTCCGGGCGGCGCTCGATGATGGCGATCAATCCCGACATCGACTGCGGCAGGTGTCCTCGGTTTTGCGCGAGATTCGTGGAGTGGCCGGCCCACTTCCGGTTCCACGTTATAACGACACAGGGCCGCGCCGGCATAGGGCCAACCCGGTCGGCCGCGGTTGACATCGTACGGGCGGCGACGGAAGACGAACTGCATCCCATGCCGGTCGTGCTCCCCCCATTCACGTCTCACTTCGCAAGCCTCGCCCGAGGCTACGATGTCGCGCTGTGCGACGTCTGGGGCGTCGTGCACAACGGGGTCGCCGCCACGGCCGAGGCCTGTGATGCGCTCGCGTGTTTCCGCAATCAGGGCGGCACCGTGGTGCTGATCACCAACGCGCCCCGCCCGGGCGAAATCGTTGCGCGGACGACGCTCGAGCGGCTCGGCGTGCCGCGCGCGGCTTACGACGGCATCGTGAGCTCGGGCGACGTCACCCGCGCGCTGATCGCCGCGCGCGCCGGCGCGCGGGTGTTTCATATCGGCCCGGAGCGGGATTTGGGACTGTTCGAGGAGCTCCATGCGCCGCTCGCGCCATTGGAGGACGCCGATTATGCGGTCTGCTCGGGACTCTTCGACGATACGGTGGAGACGCCCCAGGATTACCAGGATCTCGTCGCGCGAATGCGCGCGCGCGCTCTCCCGATGATCTGCGCCAATCCCGACGTCGTGGTCGAGCGCGGTGACAAGCTCGTCTATTGCGCGGGCGCGATTGCCGATCTCTACGTGGCCGCGGGCGGCGAGGTCATCTTCGCCGGCAAACCATACCGCCCCATCTACGAGCAGGCACTGGCTCTTGCCGAGGCCGCGCGCGGGGAACGCGTGGAGCATCATCGTGTGCTGGCGATCGGCGATTCGGTACGCACCGATCTCAAGGGCGCGGCGACTTTCGGTATTGACTGCCTGTTCGTGACTGCCGGCATTCATGCCGAGGAGCTCGGCGCTCGCAGCGATCCCGACGGTGCGGCGCTTGCGGGCATTTTCGCCGCTGCGGGCGTGACGCCAAAGGCGGTGATGCGCCACCTGAGCTGGTAGATCATAAAGCGGCAGATCCCCTGTCCGCGCGGGCATCGCTTGAATAGGCGCAGCAGCCTTGCGATGACAGGGTGATCAAGCTTGCGTCCAACGCCGCGAGGCGGCCCCAACGACGATGACGGACCATCCGCAGCAGCCCGAGCCGCTTATCGTCGTCCGCGGCGAAGCGCCCGCGGACCATGCCCTCGGCGGCGCGGTCGTCGCCATCGGTAATTTCGACGGCGTACATCGCGGGCATCGCGCGGTGATCGCGGCAGCGCTGGCGCGCGCCAAAGCGCTCTCCCGGCCCGCCGCGGCGCTCACCTTCGAGCCGCATCCGCGCCGTTTCTTCCGACCCGAGGAGCCACTGTTCCGCCTCACCGACGAACGCGCGAAGCTGCGGCTCTTGGCGGGGACCGGACTTACGGGCGCGATTGTGCTGCGCTTCGATGCGGCGCTCGCCAGCCTTTCCGCGCAGGACTTCATTGAGCGCGTTCTGCTCGCGCGCTTTCGCGTCGCTGGCGTCGTGATCGGCTTCGATTTTCATTTTGGTCTCAATCGTGCGGGCTCCCCCGACTATCTCGCAGCGCAGGGCGCAAAGTTCGGCTTTGCAGTCGATATCGTGCCGCGCTTCGAGGCCGAGGGACGGCCGGTGCGTTCCGGCCCGATCCGCGCGGCGCTCGCTGCCGGGCGGATTGCGGAAGCAAACGCGCTGCTCGGCTATCCCTGGTTCGTCAGCGCCAAGGTCGTGCACGGCGACAAGCGCGGGCGCGAGCTAGGCTTTCCCACCGCCAATCTGCGGCTCGACCCTAGTTGCGGGCTCAAGCATGGCATCTACGCGGTGCGGGTGGGGGTGGGCGAGCGCCGCTATGATGGGGTAGCAAGCTTCGGACGGCGACCGATGTTCGATCAGGGCACGGTGCTGCTCGAACCCTTCCTGTTCGATTTTTCCGGCGACCTTTACGGCGAGGAGATCGACGTCGCCTTCGTCGATTGGATCAGGCCAGAGCTCAAGTTCGACCGCGTCGAGGACCTCGTGCGCCGCATGAACGAGGATGCGAAGCTCGCACGCGCCGCGCTCGCGGCTGTGCCGGACGCCTTCCCTCGCCTCGGACCGGTGTCCGGCTAATCTTCGGATGGCGCGCCGTCGTCGTCTCCCGACGCCTGTGCACGGCCGGACCACTCCTTGCTGACTCCGGCCGCGAGCACGGCGAGAGCGACGAGCGAGGCGAGCCGGCGCCAGCCGATCGCCTGCCCGATCTGCATCGCAACCGCCGCCAGCTTGGGGTCGAACAAGTTGCTGCGGCGCGCCGCGAGCTCGACGCGTGCGCGCTCCATGTTGCGGCGACGGGTCATGAGAGCGGCGAGCAACGCGATCAGCGCGATCAGCGCGAACGCGCAACCGATCACCACGCCGGCGATCACGCCGTCATAGAGGTCCGCGAGCCAGACGAAGAGCGCGACCAGGAGAAAGGTCGCCGCGCCGACGGCGGCGACTGCTGCGATAATGGCCGAGATCAGGACCGCGGCGCTGAGCCCGGTGCGAAGTTGGGCGTTCAGCGCGAAGTACCGCAGCCAACCGCGCATACGTTCCCCTCATCGACGCCGCAAGCGGCGAGGCACCGGCAGCCGAGCTACCTGCGCCACATCGCGCCGAACAGGAATCCGATGCCGAGCGCAACGGCGAGCGTCGTGTAAGGTCGCGTCCTGAGCGATTCGTCGATCGCATCGACCACCCTGTCGCCAGCCTCTTGCACTGCGTCGACCGCTTCTTGGCCCTTGGCGCTGACGTCGGAAACGACGTCCTCGACGTTGGACTTCGCGCGGGTCCAGGCCGCGGTGCCCTTGGCCGCGAAGATGTCGGTGATCTGCGAAGCAAGCCGCGTTACATCATCACGCAACGCTTGCAGATCCGCCTGGATGTCGCCGCTCGCAGCGGAGGCGGCTTTGCCGCTCTCGCGCGCCGCGTCCTTGGCGTCCCGCGCTGTCTCCCGAACCGTGTCCCTGATCGTGCTGGAAGGGCTCGACATTTACGTCCTCCACTCTCACCTGAGAAATATTCGCCGTGCCGCCAACCGGGCGCAAGGGAAAAAGTTCCGCCTCGGCGCGGGCTGGTCAGTCCGGCAGCTTACTCTCGTCCGGCGGAAAAAGATGCGTCATCGTGACCAGGATCACGATGGTCAACGGCACGGCGAGGAATGCCCCCATCGGACCCCACAGCCACGCCCAAAACGCGAGCGCCAGCAGGATTGCCAGCGGATTGAGCGTGAGCCGATGGCCCAACACGGTCGGACTGATAAATTGGCCTTCGATCGTCGCCGCCGACGAATGCCGCCGGCGGCACGAGCGCATAACCGAGCGAGGGAAAACTCACGAGCCCGACGCCGAGCAGGATCAGCGTCGTGCACGCGGCGCCGATGTAGGGGATATAATCGAGCGTCATGGCTATAAGCCCCAAGGCCCGCCCTGCCCTTGATTCCGTCGGCGGGACTTGCGCTCGCGTGTCCTTGTTGCCATCCAATTCCGGCTAGAGCGCCCATACGATCATGACCGACGCCGCCCGCGATTACAGCGAGACTCTATTTCTGCCCAAGACCGATTTTCCCATGCGCGCGGGGCTGCCGCAGAAGGAGCCCGAGATCCTGGCGCGCTGGCAGAAGCTCGACCTCTATCACCGCCTGCGCGCAGCTGCGCGCGGGCGCGCGAAATTCATCCTCCATGACGGGCCGCCCTACGCCAACGGGAACATCCACATCGGTCACGCCCTCAATAAGATCCTCAAGGACGTGGTGACGCGAAGCCAGCAGATGCTCGGTTTCGATTCGAATTACGTGCCGGGCTGGGACTGCCACGGCTTGCCGATCGAGTGGAAGATCGAAGAGGAAAATTACCGCTCCAAGAAAAAAGAGAAGCCGAACCTCTCGCATCCACAAGCGATGATCGAGTTCCGCAAGGAGTGCCGCGCCTACGCTCAGCACTGGCTCGAGGTGCAGCGCGAGGAATTCGAGCGGCTCGGCGTCGAGGGCGATTGGGATCATCCGTACACCACCATGGATTTTGCCGCCGAGGCACAGATCGCGCGCGAAATCATGAAATTCGCGCAGAACGGCACGCTCTATCGCGGCTCGAAACCGGTGATGTGGTCGGTGGTCGAGAAGACCGCGCTGGCCGAGGCAGAGATCGAGTACGAGGACTATGTCTCGGATCAGGTGTGGGTGAAATTTCCGGTGCGACGTTTCGCCATCACCGAAAAACCGGAGATCGATCGCAGGCTTAAGGCGGCTGCGGTCCTCATCTGGACGACGACCCCGTGGACGATACCCGGCAACCGGGCCATCAGCTTCTCGCCGAGAATCAGGTACGGCCTTTATGAAGTCACAGACGCGCCGCCGGACAATTGGGCCAAGGTCGGTGACACGTTCGTACTATCAGAAAAGCTTGCCGAGGAAGTGTTTCGACACGCCCGCGTGAAAACATTCAACCACATCGCCAACCTGCCGACTGAGGTCGTCAATACGATCCTCTGTTCACATCCTCTCAAGGGGTTTGGTGGCGGCTACGAGTTCGTCGTACCGCTGCTTGAAGGCGATCATGTCACTGAGGATGCAGGGACCGGGTTTGTCCATACCGCGCCAGGTCATGGCCGAGAAGACTTCGAAGTTTGGACGGAGAACCGAGGATTACTAGACGCCGGGCACATTAACACAACGGTGCCCTATACGGTCGACGAGAACGGTGCGTTCACCGATCACGCGCCGGGCTTTGCCGGCAAGCGCGTGATCACCGACGAGGGGGAGAAAGGCGACGCCAACGAGGCCGTGATCAAGGCGCTGATCGACGCCGGCATGCTGATCGCACGCGGCCGGCTCAAACACCAGTACCCGCATTCCTGGCGCTCGAAGAAGCCGGTGATCTTCCGCAACACGCCGCAATGGTTCATTGCGATGGACAAGCCCATTACACGCGAACTCATTAGGTGGTCGGAATATTCCGGTGTCGCTTCGCGCGACACGCTGCGCAATCGTGCGCTCGCCGCCATCGCGGTCACGCGCTGGGTGCCGGCCGCTGGCGAGAACCGCATCACCGGCATGGTCGAGAGCCGGCCGGACTGGGTCATCTCGCGCCAGCGCGCCTGGGGCGTTCCGATCACGATCTTCGTGCGCGAGAAGGGCGACGGCGACGTCGAGATCCTCAATGACGCGCGGGTCAACGCGCGCATTGCCGAGGCCTTCGAACGCGAAGGCGCCGACGCCTGGTATCAGCCGGGCGCGCGCGAGCGCTTCCTCGGCGAACGCGCCAACGAGGATTGGCAGAAGGTCGACGACATCCTCGACGTCTGGTTCGATTCGGGCTCGACCCACGCCTTCGTCTTGGAGGATCCCGCGCACTTCCCTTCACTTGCGGGAATCAACCGCAAGCGGGACGGCGGTCCCGACACCGTCATGTATCTCGAAGGCTCGGACCAACACCGCGGCTGGTTCCAGTCTTCGCTGCTCGAATCCTGCGGCACTCGCGCTCGCGCCCCCTTCGACGTGGTGCTCACGCACGGCTTCGTGCTCGACGAGGACGGGCGCAAGATGTCAGGCAATCCGGGGCCGACATCCTGCGGCTGTGGGTTTGCGCGTCCGACTATGCCGACGATCTGCGCATTGGGCCGGAAATCCTCAAGACCACGGTCGAAACCTACCGCAAGCTGCGCAACACCATCCGTTGGATGCTCGGCTCGCTCACGCACTTGCGCGAAGAGGATCGCGTCGCGCTCGCACAAATGCCCGAGCTCGAGCGGCTCATGCTGCACCGGCTCGTCGAACTCGATCGCCTCGTGTGCCAGGCCTACGCCGATTTCGACTACAAGCGCATTTTCGCCGCTCTCAACGCCTTCATGACCAGCGAGCTCTCCGCTTTCTACTTCGACATCCGCAAGGACGCGCTCTATTGCGACCCGATCTCCTCGACCACGCGTAAGGCGTGCCTGACAGTGCTCGACCATCTATTCCGCGCCACCGTCACGTGGCTCGCGCCGATGCTGCCGTTCACCGCCGAGGAGGCGTGGCTTGCGCGACATCCCGCCGCGGAAGGCTCCGTGCACCTCGAGCGCTTCCCCGAGGTGCCGTCGGAGTGGCGCGATGACGCGCTGGCGGAGAGATGGCGGCGGGTGCGTAACGTGCGTCGCGTCGTCACCGGCGCGCTCGAGATCGAGCGCGCGCATAAGCGCATCGGCTCTTCCCTGGAGGCCGCGCCCGTCATCTTCGTTTCGGATGCCGACCTGTTCGCGGCGCTCGTCGATGTCGACCTGGCAGAGGTCGCGATCACCTCGGCGGCGACGCTGGTGCAGGGCGAGGGCCCGCCCGAGGCGTTCCGGCTCGAGGACGTCAAGGGCGTCGCCGTCGCAGTTCAGCTCGCGCAGGGAAAAAAGTGCGCGCGATCGTGGAAGATCCTGCCGAGCGTCGGCTCCGATCCCGCTTATCCCGACGTCTCCCCGCGCGACGCCCAGGCGTTGCGCGAGTGGGAGGCGATGCGCAAAGCGGCGGAGTGAAACGGTGATGGAACCCTTGGGCGCGCAGATGCAATCGCGCGGCTCCTTCGTGTGGGGGCCGCTTACCCGATTCGCGCTCGCCGTCGCCGCAGTCACGGCGGCTGTCGATCAGGCGGCCAAGATCTGGCTCCTCTTCGGCCTCGATCTGCCTGCGCGCGGCATCGTGCGGCTCACCCCGTTTCTCGATCTGGTGCTCACCTGGAATACCGGCATCAGCTATGGGCTGTTCCGGCAGCAGGGACCGTTCGGGCAAGGGGTGTTGCTGGCGCTCAAAGCAGTCGCGGTGGTTTTGCTGTGGATTTGGCTGGCGCGCACCTCTTCGCGGCTCGCGGCGCTCAGCCTCGGGCTCATCATCGGCGGGGCGATCGGCAACGCCATCGACCGCCTCGCCTATGGGGCGGTCGCCGATTTCGTGCTGTTTCACGTCACCACGGCGACTTTCAGCTTCAACTGGTACGTTTTTAACCTGGCGGACGTCGCGATCGTCGCCGGGGTGATCGGGCTCCTATTCGAGACCCTGATCGGCACCGGCGCCGCAAAAGCGCCCTGATCCTCGCCACAATGCCCCATGGGGAGACGGCACATTTCGCCGTCATTTGAAGGGGATAGCTATGCGGGAGCGACAATCGGGGAGGCTGCGGCGCGTTGCCGCCGCCGCGGCCATCACGCTGGCCATCGCAATCGCGTGGAGCGCAGGCTGCGCACGCGCGGCGGATGACGACGAGGAGGACGTTCCCCTCGACACCAAGCTCATTCGCCAGTTCATGAAGGATCTGGGCCTGCAAAGGGACGGCCGGGAAGGCATCGATTACCGCGAGCGCGCGCCGCTGGTGGTGCCACCCAGCCGCGATCTGCCGCCGCCGCGCAGCGAGGGGGAGGTCGCGGACAAAACCCCGGCCTGGCCAAAGGATCCGGACGTCAGACGCCGCAAGGAAGCAACCGCGGCCGAGAAGGCGCGGCTCAAGGGCAATTTCTCCGTGGAAGAGGACATGCGCGCGCTGCGGCCGGACGAACTCGACAAGCCGGGCCGCCCAGCGAAAGGGAGCAACGAGAAAGGCACCGTCGAGGAAGCCCAGCGTCCCATGATGCCCTCGGACCTGGGCACCAAAACCAAAAAGATGTGGGACTCGGTGCTCTCGACCTTCGGTTCAACGAAGCCGGAGGAGGCGCCGTTCACCGGCGAGCCTCCGCGCGAGGCGATGACTGCGCCGCCCACCGGCTATCAGACCCCCTCGCCGAATTACCCGTACGGGGTCGGCATCCAGGACAATCGCAAAGCCATGACGTTCGAGGACCGGCTCGTGGCCGGCAGTAAATAGCAACCTTCTTATAAAATCCTTGGCTCGTCATGCCCGGCCTTGTGCCGGGCATCCACGTCTTCTTTTTCCTGATGTGTCAAAGACGTGGATGGCCAGGACAGGTCCGGCCATGACGGCTTAGATAGGTCAACCTCAATGCGCGGTGGCACGAGACGTAACTTTCCGCGACAAGACGCCCCATCCACTTTTGGGCCAAGCCAGTCGAGGTTGGCTCTCGCGTTCCGTCGCCGGAACGTGCATCGTGGGGGCGACAATCCCACGAAAGCAAGCTCGTGCCCTATAGACTGATCCTGTCCATTGCCGCGCTCACCGCCGCAGTGCTCGCGCCTCCCGCGCAAGCCGGCATCGGCCCCCAGGTCACCCATTTCACGCTGTCGAACGGTCTCGAGGTCGTGGTGATTCCCGATCATCGCGCGCCGGTCGTCACGCACATGGTCTGGTACAAGGTCGGCTCGGCCGATGAGACGCCCGGCAAGTCGGGGCTTGCTCACTTCCTCGAACATCTCATGTTCAAGGGCACGGCCAAAAATCCCCTGGGACGCTTCTCGCAGGTCGTTGCCACGATCGGCGGGCAGGAGAACGCGTTCACCGCCGCCGACTATACCGGCTATTTCCAGCGCGTGCCGCGCGACCAGCTCAAGAGTATGATGGAGTTCGAGGCCGACCGCATGACCGGCTTGGTCCTCACCGACGACGTGGTGCGGCCCGAGCTCAACGTCGTGCTGGAAGAATGGAACATGCGGGTCGGCAACAATCCCGCCACGCGGCTCGGCGAACAGATGGACGCCGCGCTCTATCTCAACCATCCCTACGGCCGGCCGGTGATCGGCTGGCGGCAGGAAATCGAACAGCTCGACCGCGAGGGCGCTCTGGACTTCTATCGGCGCTTCTACACGCCCAACAACGCAACCGTCGTCATAGCCGGAGATGTGACGCCCGAGGACGCCCGCACGCTCGCGCAAGAGACCTTCGGCAAGGTCCCCCGCGTTGCCGAAGTGAAGCCGCGCATTCGTCCGCAGGAGCCTGTGCAGGAGGCCGCCCGCACCGTCACGCTCGCCGATCCGCGCGTCACCCAGCCGAGTCTGAGCCGCTATTACCTCGTTCCCTCGAGCACGAGCGCGCGGCCGGGCGAGAGCGAAGCCCTCGATGTGCTCACGCACATTCTCGGACGCGGGGAGAACAGCCGTCTCTATCAGGCGCTGGTGATCGACAAGGGCCTCGCGGTCAACGCGGGCGCGGGCTACGACGGCATCGCCGTCGACAACACGCACCTGAGCATCTACGCAACGCCCAAACCCGAAGTGAGCCTGCCGCAGCTCGAACAGGCGATCGACGCGGTGCTCGCCGATGTCGTCGAGAACGGCGTCACCGCCGATGAGCTCGAGCGCTCCAAGAATCGGATGATCGCCGACGCGGTCTACGCCAACGACAACCAGCGGGCGCTGGCGCAGTGGTATGGCGCCGCGCTCGCGACCGGCGCGAGCGTCGAGCAAGTGCGCACCTGGCCCGACCGCATCCGGCTGGTCAGCGCACAGGCCGTGCACGATGCCGCCCGCCGCTGGCTCGACAAGCGCCGCTCGGTCACCGGCTTCCTCGTCAAGGACACCCACGCCCAGGAGAAGCGCTCGTGAATGCCTCCCTCCGCCGCGCGGCCGCGCGCGGCCTGGTCACGCTCGTGGCCGGTGCCGCCATCGCACTTGCCGCCCTGCCGGCGCGAGCGATGACCATCGAGCGCGTGGTCAGCCCGCTCGGCATCGAGGCTTGGTTGGTGAGCGACCGCACGCTGCCGCTGATCGCCGTCGAATTCGCCTTCCGCGGCAGCGCCGATCAAGACCCGCCGGACAAACCCGGCATTGCCAATATGGCGACGAGTTTGCTCGACGACGGCGCCGGGCCCTTCGATGCCAATGCCTTTCACGACCGGCTGGAGCGCAAGGCGATCGAGCTCAGCTTCCGCGCCGGACGCGACTATCTGCGCGGCACCTTGCGCACACTCGCCGAAAACCGCGACGAAGCCTTCGACGATCTGCGGCTCGCGCTCACCGAGCCGCGCTTCGACGCTGCGGCGGTCGAGCGCATGCGCGCGCAGGTCATCTCGCGGCTGCGGCGCGAGATACTCAGCCCCAACGACATGGCGAGCCGCAACTGGTGGGCAACGGCCTTCCCCGACCATCCCTACGGCCAGCCGGTGGACGGCACGTTCGAATCCGTGCCCAAGATCACCATCGACGACTTGAGATCCTACACCCGGCGCGCGTTCGCGCGCGACAATCTCAAGATCGCCGTCGTCGGCGACATCGATGCGGCGACCGCCGCTCAGCTCATCGACCGCACCTTCGGCGCGCTGCCGGCCAAGGCCGAGCTCAAGCCGGTCGCGCCGGTCGTCCCGCAAGAGCTGGGCCGCCGGATCGTCATCCATCTCGATGTGCCGCAAGCGGTAGTGAATTTCGGCGGGCCGGGGATAGCCCGCAGCGATCCCGATTTCATGGCCGCCTATATCGTCAATCACATTCTCGGCGGCGGCGCGTTCTCCTCGCGGCTTTATATCGAGGTCCGGGAGAAGCGCGGCCTCGCTTACGGCATCTCCGACAGCCTCCTCTGGCTCGACCGCACCGCGCTGTTGCTCGGCCATACCGCGACGCGGGCCGACGCGACGGGCGAAACCATCGAGCTCATCGAGCGCGAGATCAACCGGCTCGCCGAGGACGGCCCGACCGAAGCCGAATTCGTCAAGGCCAAGAGCTATCTCAAGGGGGCCTTTGCGCTCGGGCTCGATACCTCGAACCGGATTGCGAGCCAGCTCCTGCAGATGCAGCTCGACAATCTCGGCATCGACTATATGGAGCGCCGCGCCGGTCTCATCGATGCCGTCACGCTCGCTGACGCCAAGCGCGTGGCCAAACGGCTGCTCGCAGGCGGTCTCCTCATCACCGTCGTCGGCCGCCCGCAAGGCGTCAGCTCGAGCGAGAGCGCCGGCGGAGCATCGCAGCTCGCCAAGCCCCGGGAAACGCCCGCGGCGGGTCGGGAACCCGAACAGCGCTAGTGCACATCCCGAACAGGTCGAATCACTTCGCTCCGTCATGCCCGCGCTAGTCGCGGGCATCCACGTCTTTGTGTAGCCTCGGACGACGGCGATCCGGGGCAACCTTGGCCAAGAAAAAAGACGTGGATGCCCGGCACAAGGCCGGGCATGACGAGACGACGATATAAATCGATTCGTGGCGCGACAGCCCCAGCCATGATCCGCATCACCCCATCGATCAGCATCGGCGAGGGCGAGCTCGAGGAGCACTTCATCCGCGCCTCGGGGCCGGGCGGGCAGAACGTCAACAAGCTTGCGAGCGCGGTGCAGTTGCGCTTCGACGTGCGCCGTTCGCCGAGCCTGCCCGAGCCCGTGCGCGCGCGGCTCGAGCGGCTCGCCGGCCGGCGGCTCACCCGCGAGGGCGTGCTGGTGATCAACGCGCAACGCCATCGCACGCAGGAGCGCAACCGCGATGACGCGCGCGCGCGTCTGGTGGAGCTGATCCGGCGCGCCGCGGTCGCGCCTCGTCCGCGCCGCCCGACCAAGCCGAGCGCGCCCGCGCGCGAGCGCCGCCTGCAATCGAAGAAGCACCGCGGGGCGATCAAAGGCTTGCGCCGGACCGAGCCGCCGCTCGAGTAGGTGCCTCGGACGCGCTCGTAAGTCATGTTCACTTTTCAAACAGCCGTTCTCGTTCCCGCGGCGCGTTTTCTGCGCCCGGGTTTTGCTTTTTGGCTTCGCGCACCCCTATCGAAGGGTGGCGGAGCGCCGAGAGACGTACGGGTGCTTGCGAGGCACCCGCGGGCCTGCACGTGACGCGGCAGGCCAGGCGCTTCGGAGGCGCCTTGCGTCCCATAACGCGGGACGCCCGCCTCCCGGCGCTCACACCGTGGCGGTTTTGGGCTCCGGTGCCGCGCTTACCTCACCGGACTTGCGTCCGGATCGGTTGCGAGCTCCTCGCGTCCGGGTCGTAGTGCCCGGCTGGCGGCTTTCCGTACCTCCCGGGGCGAACGGGTGCGAGCCGCCGCCGCAGGACGCCACGCCTCGCTCCGCCTTCAGGATGTCTCCGGACGACGCCCTTCGATGAGCAAGGCTGGGAACGTATGTAGAACGATCTCATCACGTCGTCAAGAAGAAAATTCGATTTGTATGGAAAACTTTTGTGTAGTCATTTCAGAGCGCATATTGTATCCCGCGTATGTCCGGCGCTACTACTGCTAGCGGATGATGGGTTTTGCTAACGCTCAACCCATCCTGCGGAGTCCGCACTCCCTCCCCGCGGCATCGCCGGCTGGGTAAACTGAGCGTGGAAATCGGCCGATTCGACCGGACCAATTCATGCCCGTACGCCAGCTCTCGGAAGCGATCGTCAACCGCATCGCGGCGGGCGAGGTGGTGGAGCGGCCGGCGAGCGTGGTCAAGGAATTGGTCGAGAACGCGCTCGATGCCGGCGCAACGCGCATCGAGATCGTCACCGACGGCGGCGGGCGCCGGCTGATCCGCGTGACCGACGACGGCGCCGGCATGACGCGCGCGGATCTCGCGCTTTCGGTCGAGCGCCACGCCACCTCGAAACTGCCCGATGATGATCTCCTCGACATCCGCACGCTCGGCTTCCGCGGCGAGGCTTTGCCCTCGATCGGGGCGGTCGCGCAGCTTGCCATCACCACGCGGCACGCAGGCGAGCCGCATGGCTGGGCGATCGCCGTCGATGCCGGCCGCAAGGGCGAGGTCAAGCCGGCCGCGCTCGGGCAAGGCACGCGCGTCGAGGTGCGCGAGCTGTTCTATGCCACGCCGGCGCGGCTCAAATTTTTAAA
>WNFR01002617.1_pt1 | contig 53574 bp, 38 predicted proteins | sample 5400221 | NCBI WGS metagenome assembly WNFR01 (sample SAMN13153357, study PRJNA577476) | soil metagenome | isolation source: 40 cm soil under Madrone tree | place: USA:California | collected 2016-06-14
CGATCAGTTGAAAGACCTCGGGTATTCGGTGCTTAGCGAAAAGACAGCAGCGCAGGCAGTGGATGACATCAGACGGGTCGGCAAGAAGCTCGATCTAGTCGTGACCGATGTAGTCATGCCCGGACTGAACGGGCCCGATCTGGTCCAGAAACTGAGGCAAGTACAGCCGAATCTCCGCGTTCTTTATATCACTGGCTATGCGAATCAACACATCTTGTCAAAAGATGCTCTGGGCGCGGGAACCGATCTGCTGCACAAACCATTCACTCAGCGGGAACTGGGTTTGAAGGTTCATAGCTTGTTAGATCGAAGGTGAAGGCTCGGAGCGGCTAGCCGCTCCAACATGAAGAATGCCGGAGGTAAAGCCAAATTGTCGGCTGCTTCCCCGTAATCTCTTCAGGCCCTTGAACTGCCCTTGTTATTCCCGCGCGCTCGCCGCGGGTGACCCCTCTGGCGCCGACCGCCGCAACCAGCTCTCGCGCCTCATGACCCGCAAGCAAATCGACGAGGCCACGTCTCTCCTCGCCTCCTTCTCCCCCCAATCGCAACCCCAACCCTCTCCGCCAGCCACCAGCACCTTCTCGCTCCTGCAGCCCCACTAACCTCCGGAGCATTTCTCCGGGAGAGGCGCCAGGCTGAAGCCCGCCGCTACGTAACGGCCGCCCACAACGTCAGCGAATGATGCGGCGACGGGTTACGTAGCGGCCATCTTCAGATGGGCGCGCCCTGGCTGCGCCAGGGCCGAAACCACTTTCTATACCAGCGTGTATGGCGCCCCCTCCCCCGTTTTTGCATAAGTGTTGATTCTACGGGCAGTTAAAGTGGTTTGTTTTGTTACGCTTTTACAAGTGTTGATTCTAAAAGCGGATCGGCAGTGAAAGCGCGTAACTTATTGATTCTGCATCCTGAAAATCCGGCGAATCCTGTAAAAAAATCCGTCTGGACTCGCCGGGGCACTAGATATTCAGCTTGCCAGCTTTGCTTTCAAGTCTGCAATTGTCCTTCTTAGCGCGGCTCGTCCGTCTTCATTCCCTTGGTCAATGACGCTCGAAGTTAGCTCCATGAAGAGTGCCTGCATGACCAGTTTCCAACTGACCCATCCTACAAACGCGATGGCAAACGTGACTCCTGGCCTGCGCCCCGTCATGCTCATCCAGGCTCCGGCAAGCAACACCATTGCTCCGATAATAGTTTGTGTGGCCAAGATCATAATCCAAGCCACTCGGTTAATTGCACGCAGACTGGCACGCTCGAAATGCGAAAATGCGGGATTCGCCTCAGCCGCCGTAAGGTCCTGCTCTAACTTGCAAATCCTCCTTCGTAATGATGCTATCGATCTGGCTGCCCACCAGTTCTGTACTTTTGGTGCCATCAGGTTCGATGCAACACCAAGTGGAACGCTCAGAATTAATGCAGCAACTGCCAAAATGAATCCCCACGTCGCAAGATCATGCGGGAACCACTTCATCGCATAGCCTCCTCACAGATTGGCGGAATTGTAGGGCCAATTGATTCGGTTCACAAACAGCCGATTTCCCGACTTGGTTTGCACCATTCCAGTGCAGCCCCTACAATCAGCGTATGCAGTTCCCAACTATCCACCTTGCCATTCCCACGCGTGTCGCCGCTCCATTCGATCTCCCGGATTGGATTTTCGAGTTGAAGCATGATGGCTTCCACAAAGAGACCACTACTAATAGGCCTTTTCTTCTCCTGGTAACGATTCGTCAACTACTTTTCCCTTGACGCTAGTTTGAACCGATGCGATGTTTTGAACGCTGCACGTTGTTCTTTCAATAGAGCCGTGTGGCTGTACGGAGAACGGACGCCACTCGACACTAGTTGAACGGGAGGCGTGCGGTGTCCAGCCAAAGACTTGCCACAATAATTGAGGGCCTGAATCAATCCAGGCGTATCTTCCCACCACTCAAGAAGCTCCTTTTTGAAGCCTTCTGGTTTACGTTCGCGGCGGTTGAAATCGTGCGGTTCCTAAAGAGCCTGCTATAATTTTAGCCCATGTCAACACAAGGTGTGCTCACTCTACTGAGTTTGGAAGCCAGCAAAGAACTCAAGAATCTCCTTGAGAACAAGCACCTCTATCAACACGTCACAATCAATGCGGGAGAGATTCTGAAGCAGCAGATAGATGCCGAGACACAACAAAATCTCAAAATGTACCTTGTCAAATGGTCGGCTCAAGATTTGCCAAAAATGCGGCTTATTTTGGCTCATCAGCAAATGAAGGACGCACTCACCCTTGTACTTCCGAATGCAAGTTTGTTCTGTAGGACTTGCGAACGCAGAGAAGCGTTTGCTGCAATCTGGTCCGCCGACGTCCCCAGTCCTGTCGCTCATGGAGGAAAGCAAATTGCGCTCCCCGATGCCTTTCAGATATTTTCTTTGGTTTACCAGTGTCAGCGATGTTTTGGGAAACCTGAAGGATTTTTAGTTCGTCGAGAAGGTTGGTTTCTCGGATTAAACGGTCGGTCGCCAATCGAGTTAGTGGAGATTCCCAAGTACATTCCAAAGGCGGAATCTTTCTTCTTTAGAGATGCTGTTATTGCGTTCAACTCAGGAAAAATTCTTGCAGCACTCTTTTATTTGAGAGTCTTCATTGAGCAATTCGGGAGACGTATGACCGGTCTGACAGGCAGAGTGACCGGCGACGAAATTATGGATGCGTACTACAAGTCGCTTCCAGCACAGAGCAGAGACCAAATGCCCTCCCTCCGCGAGTGGTATGACAAACTCAGTGAAGCCGTGCACACGGCGAAACAAGATGTCGCGCTATTTGAGACAGCAAAAACGCAGATTGAAAAACACTTTGACATGCGCCGAGTCTTTGAAATTCCAGAGCACTCTCCGGTCGCGGAGAAATCAAAGCCCGCAATGGCGGCGAGCGAAGCGACAAAAAGCGGTCCAAAGAACTAAGACATGTGGCCGGATGTGACCAAAACCCGTCAACAACTCAGAGCCGAAGCGAGAGAAGTAGGCGGGTGGCTGAGAGGGTGTACTTTGGGTGGCGGGTGGGCCACTTTCAGTCCGCGGCGTGTGGCTACAAGTGATCGTAGATCCACCAGCGGTCCACGTCAAAACGTGTGGCAGGAATCGTACCTTCGGCGTGAATCGTGCCACTGCCATCCTTTAGGCATCCAGCCCGATGTAACACATAGTCTGCATGGGGGAGCTTCCTTGGTGTCCGCTGGCGAGGCGCGAGCATGCAAACACGGTACGCTGGTTTTGTTTCTGAGAAGGAGAACATTGACTAACTAGTTTTTGCTTTCGCCGCGAGTCTGGCTTCGACAACGTTGCGCATCAAGCGCTTTGTCCGCTCCGCGAAGGCGAGATGATCAGCAAGGCAACTCTCTAGGAGTACGCCGGCCCCGAAGTGGCCGGTAGCGTCGGCGGCTGCGCTTAGAGCAATGTATTCCGCTATGCGTACATGACCCAAATGTCCGATCTTTGCCAAAACGTAGAGGCGCTTGGCTTCCGGGGACTGGATTTCGGAGAGTTCCTTGCGCAAATCTTCGACAAAGATTTCCTGGAGGCGCCCGGTGACGGTGATGGGCTTCTCTCCGATCATTTTGAAGACCTGGTCTAGTCTCTCAAGGGTTTGGTTGGCCACAAAAGCCCTCGCTTCGAGAGCTTCCTTGATTTCCGGATGTTGAGCGACCTCGCTCAGTTCATCGTACGCTGCCGCTGATCGCTCTGTCCCCTGTCTCGCGTGGCTGAGCAACAGCGCGAAAAGCTCTTTTGGAGTCCTGATTGCCATAGATGTGCTCCTTCTTGAATTTTAGATGTACAAATATCTTCATTGGACGGTCGGGTGGACCGCGATGCGGGTTGACTTTGGGTCCCAAGTGGCCGAGAGGGTGGACTTTGGGTGCATCCCTTCGCGTTTTTTGGGAAAGGTGCGGTTTTTGACTTTTCCCCGCGAAGATTTTCGCTGTAATGTCTTGGGAACCTTGCACTTACAAGTTTACTATTGACAAACGTCCAGATCTGCAGTATGCTTTCGCGTGTTATCTCGAACAATCCTCTCCTACTCCTCACCCAACGACAGCTCTAACTCTCGACTCCTCAATCGCTTGCAGCCTCTTTCTCCTCGCCAAAAAAGTCAACTCCTTTGGAATCAAGCAAATCCAGCCTCTTTTTCCAAAACACCCGGGGTGGGGTATCCCCTCACATCTCGCCCCTGTGGAATCAGTAGCTTACAGCCTCTTTTGTCGCGGCCCAGTTATAATCTAGTTAACGCCATCCTCGCCGAGCCTCTCCATCTCCCTTCGCCTCCGCGTCCTCTGTGCTCCGACCTCAGTGCCCTCTGTGTTAAGCCTTTTCTTGCCTTCGCGCGTCGGCAGGCGCCACTAACACCCTTTAGAATCAACACTTGCAAAAGTGTATCAAAACAAACAACTTTAACTTCCTTTAGAATCACCACTTATGAAAAACAAGGGGAGGGGGTACACCATCATCTCCGTGTCCTCTGTGCTCCCACCTCAGTGCCCTCTGTGTTAAGCCCCATCCTGCCTTTGCCGACGTTCCAAATTGTCCGTTGCACGACTATTACGGAATGGGGGAAAATTGGATTCCGCGCCGCGCTTCGCAGAGTCTCCAATCAACGCAGCCTGCGGGCAAGGGCCTGTCGCAAACGGAATGGCATTCAGTTCAGGATCAGAGGATGACCTCATGACGCAGCACATCGATAGGCAATCGATCGGCGAACTTGCTCCTCCCAATCGGCTCATGCTTACTCCCGGTCCGTCGTCGATGGACCCTCGCGTGTACCGCGCGCTGGCCACGCCGCTGGTCGGCCACCTTGATCCCTGGTTCAAGGGCTGTATGGACGATACGCAGGCGCTGCTGCGGCAGATTTTTCAGACCGAGAACCGCATCACCATGCCGCTCTCCGCTTCCGGCTCCGGAGGAATCGAAGCGTCCGTACTGAACACTCTGGAAGAAGGCGACGAAGCCATCATCTGCGTCAATGGCGTGTTTTCCGAGCGTATGGCGGTGATTGCCTCGCACACGCCGGCAAAAATAACAAAAGTCGAAGCGCCGTACGGCAAGCCGGTCGATCCCGAAGATGTGCGCCGCGCCGGCAAGGGCAAGAAAATCAAAATCATTGGGCTTGCGCACGGCGAGACCTCGTCTGGCGTGCTGACGCAAATCGATCCATTCCGCAAAGTCGCGGATGAACTCGGGGCATTGTTGATCGTCGATGCCGTCGCGTCGCTGGCGGGAGTGCCGCTGCACGTGGACCGGCAGCACATCGACATTTGCTTCAGCGGCACGCAAAAAGCAATTAGCGCGCCGCCGGGCATGTCTCCCATTACGGTGAGCCCGCGCGCGGAGGAAGTCTTCCGCACCCGCAAATCGAAAGTGCAAAGCTGGTATTTCGACCTCAGCACCGCGATGAATTATTGGGGCAAAGACCGCCTGTATCACCACACGCCGCCAATTTCGCTGATTTATGCGTTGCGCGAAGCGATGCGTTTGGTCGTCGAAGAAGGGCTGGAAGCGCGGTGGGAACGGCATCGCGTCAATCAGCTCGCGCTCATCGCCGGCCTGGAAGCGATGGGGCTGGAACTGCTGGCGAAGAATCCGGCGGATCGCCTGGCGACCGTTACGGCCGTGATGATTCCCGATGGCATCGATGACGTGACCGTGCGCAGTCAGTTGCTCGAGGAATTCAACATCGAAATTGCGGGCGGACTCGGGCCGGTGAAAGGGAAGATTTGGCGCGTTGGCCTGATGGGCTACTGCAGCCAGAAGCCGTATGTGCTACTGTTCCTCGCCGCGCTGGAAAAGGTGCTGCTCGATCAAGGCTTCCGCGTGCCCTCCGGCGCCGGAGTCGGCGCCGCGATACAGAGTTACACGCAGGCGCGGCCCGAAGCCGTCGGCGTCAGCAGGTAAGTTGCGGACGTCGCAAGCGAAGAGTTAGAAGCGAGGAGAAAAGCGGGTCCCTCGGCTTCGCTCGGGATGACAGTTTTCGTTATTCTTGGGGCTTCTGGCTGTAACGAAGAACTAAGAACTAACAACTAAGAACTGGAAAAAGAACTGGAGAAATCGGTGACGTCACGTCCTGTCCTAGCCAATAGCGGCGCCATGAGCACCTTTGTGGGCGCCTTTGAGGTGACTTCCAAGCTGACCGGCACCGTATTTCAGTGCCGGTTTTCGCACATGTGGAACGGCATTGCCACGCGCCACGCGGACACCATCGACACGAAATTTTTTGTCGATGGCAAGGCGCTGGTCCTGGGGCTGGCGCACAAGGCCTTCGTGAAATTCCGCGAACGCTTTGGCCGCGACCTGACCGACCGCGAAGCCAGCTTCATCGCCGCGGATTTTTTGAGCGAGCGGCTGGAAGAAGAAGACGAGCGGCCACTCTACGACGTGTCGGAAGCCGACGTCCTGCGCCTGATCGAGCAGATCGGAATCAAGTAGCGAGGAAGTTCTCCGTGTCCTCTGTGCTCTCTGTGGTGAAATCTTCGCCGACGGAAGTTCAGTCGCCGGTCTCGGCGTGGAAGGCCGCCAGGCACTCATGTTTCAGGCCGTCGCGGCGAATGAAGTGAATCACCAAAAACATTAGAAGGCCGCCGCAGACCATCACGGCAACCGCGATCTGCAAGCCGAACTGCATGTCGTGAAGGTCGGAAATTCTGCCCACCAACTGCGGACCAAATCCGCCGACAAGCTGCGTGACAAACATGTACACGCCGATGGAAGTCGCGTGCGCTCGCCGCGGCATCATGTCGTGAATCACGGCGGTAACCGGCCCGTGATACCAGGACATGAAGAAAGAAGCCAGCGCGAGCGCGGCGAGAACGAGCCATTGTTCGTCGGTCTGAATCGCCAGGATCAGAAAGGGAGCGGCGAACAGAAAGGCCACGGCGATAGCGATAATGCGTCCGAAGGTGAAACGGCGCTGCAGGCGATCCGCGACGAATCCGCCGAAGAGAACGCCGACAAGGCTGCACACCAAGCCGATCACCGCGAGCGAGACGGAAGCCTCGCGCAAGCTGAAACCTTTGTAGGTGACAGCGAAGTCGACGCCCCAGGTGAGCAGCGAAACGCTGGCAAAGGTGATGCACGTGCCGCCGGCGATCATGGCGAGAAACGCCGGCACGGTGAGTAGCTTCAGAATCGGGCAGACTTCGGTGCGCGGTCCGCGCAGCGGCTCTTGCAGAGAGAACACCGCCACCACGGGAATGATGCCTGCAATCGCGATCACGAAAAGGGCATACTGCCAGCCGTAACGGGGACCGATGATGCCGCCGAGGGCCTGGCCGGCGGCGCCACCGAGGAGCATGCCGCTGGCGAAGATAGCTTGCGCGGACGCGCGGCCCTCCACGGGAAAGGCGCCGGAAATCATGGATTGCGCGGCGGGGGCGTACGCGGCTTCGCCGATGCCGACGAACGCGCGCGCAATCAGCAGAAACAGGAAACTGCCGGCGAGGCCGCCCGCAAATGTGGCGACACTCCAGCACACGATTCCGAACACGATAATGCTTTTGCGAGGGAAGCGGTCGGCGAGAAATCCAAAGGGGATGCTGCCGATGGCGAGAACGAGGAGGAGCCAAGTTTGCAGGGAGCCGAGCTGCGCGTCGGTAACACCGAGATGCGCGCGCAGCATGGGAATGAGCGGAATGAAAACCCAGCGTGCGGCGAAGTTGACAAAGTTGACGAGAACAAGTACAGCAAGGAGACGGATTTGATAGGAACTGAGCGGAATGGATTTCGATGACACTCTAAATCTGCTCCGTCGGCGAGACGATACATCTGGGGCCTGCGCGAAATGGGCAAACCGGGGTGCGGCCTCGCGGCTACAGCGTCCGACCTATCCTTTCTGATTATATACCGACCATGAATCCGACTGCTTCCACCGCAACAAGCACGAGTGACCGGTTGACTACCGTACTTTCGTACGGCGCGCTGCTGCTGCTGATTTACCTGGCGTTTCGAATCGTGGAGCCGTTTCTGGAGCCGCTGGCATGGTCGGCGGTGCTGGCGATTTTTTTCTACCCGGTGCACGAACGGATCGTGCGATGGCTGAAGCCGAATCGCGCGGCGCTGGTGAGCACGCTGGGCGTGACGGTGCTGCTGATTGCGCCAGCGCTGACGGTGCTGGTTTATACGGCGCGGGAGGCGATCGATGCGACGGCGCAATTGCAGAATGCGCTGATGGATCCGGAGAAGGCTTTGCCTTCGCACGCATTGGCTTGGATCCGGCACCAGCTTCCGCATGCGTGGCAGTCCACGGATTTTTCAGAGCCGCTGCGGCAGGGGGCGGAAAGAATCGCGTCGTTCCTGGCATCGCGATTGGCGGGGCTGGTGAAAAATCTGTTCAACTTTTTTGTGGATTTGTTCATCCTGATTTTCGCGCTGTTTTTCATGTTCCGCGACGGCGAGGAGATCGTGCGCGGGGCGAGCCATTTGGTGCCGTTTGACGAATCGATTCAGGAGGACATGCTGCGGGAATCGCGCGATTTGATTTTTGCGAGCGTGGCGGTGGCGCTGGTAATTGCAGTGCTGCAAGGGGCCCTGGGAGGAATAGCGTTTACGGTGGGCGGGATTTCTTCGCCGATTTTCTGGGCGGTGTTGATCGCGTTCTTTTCGCTGGTGCCGGTGGTGGGCTCGGCGCTGATTTGGGTGCCGGCCGCGCTGTTTCTGGCTTTCAGCGGACACTGGGGGAAGGGAATCGCGGTGGTGGTGATTTGCGGCGGGGTAGCGGGAGTGGCCGACAATCTTGTGCGACCGCTATTGCTGCGAAACCGCACGCATCTGAACGAACTGTTGCTGTTCCTGGGTGTCCTGGGAGGGCTGCAAGTTTTCGGGCTGCTGGGTTTGGTGATCGGGCCGACCATTGTGGCGGCGGCGATGGGAGTGTTTCGCGTGTACGTGGAGCATCGGGATGGAACGACGGCTGCGGCAGCGTAGGCGTGTGTAAGCACGGCTGACATCCATCCTTCACGATGTGTTGGTTCCGATTTGTCGGGCATCCAGAGGCGCAATCCCTGCTCGTGCTGGCGAAAAGCCGCAGGGCTGCGCGGACTCCGCCCTGCGCTACAGGGGCGGACAGCGTCTCCATGCTTTCGCGAGATTGGAGTGCTTGTCTCCACCACGATGCGTTGGTTCCGATTTGTCGGGCATCCAGAGGCGCAGTCCCTGCTCGTGCTGGCGAAAAGCCGCAGGGCTGCGCGGACTCCGCCCTGCGCTACAGGGGCGGACAGCGTCTCGCGGCTTTCGCGAGATTGGAGTGCTTGTCTCCACCACGATGCGTTGGTTCCGATTTGTCGGGCATCCAGAGACGCAATTCCTGCTCGTGCCGGCGAAACGCCGCAGGGCTGCGCGGACTCCGCCCTGCGCTACAGGGGCGGACAGCGTCCCTCGGCTTCACTTGAGATGAGAGCGGTTGTCTCTGCGGTTAAACTTCCAACCTGAAATTTCGATAGACAGCGGTTCTTTCCGGAAATTCCTTGCTTCCCATAGACGATCTAGTGGAGTATGCTGTTTCCCATAGGCGTTCTAGGCGAGCTGTGCGAGGGGGCATGAAACAGAAAAGACAAATGGAACGGCAGGAAATGCTGCAAGGGACGCTGGATATGCTGATCTTGAGGACTGTGATGGCTGGGCCAGCGCATGGACACACGATCGCGAGCGTGATCGAGCGTAGCTCGGAAGACGTGCTGCAGGTGGAGCAAGGTTCGTTATATCCGGCGCTGCACCGGCTGGAAGATAAGGGCTGGCTGGCGTCGTACTGGGGAACGAGCGAGAACAATCGTAAGGCGAAGTATTACAAGCTGACGGCGGCGGGGCGGAAAAGACTGGCGGCGGAGACGAGCCGGTGGCAGCAGATGGTGGCGGCGATTGGAAGAGTGATGAGAGAGGCTAAAGAGTGAAAAAGCGCAAAGCGAAGAAAAAAGATTTAACACAGAGGGCGCAGAGGTAGGAGCACAGAGGGCACAGAGCAGAGAGGTGAGGTGGCGCATGAGTGTGTGGCGATTTTTCCGGCGACGGACGGAAGACTCGGAGTTGGCTGAAGAAATCAATGCGCATATCGCCGAGGAAATCGAGGACAACTTGGCGCGCGGTATGTCCGCGGGAGAAGCGCGGCGGCAAGCGCACGTCAAATTCGGCAGTAGGGAGAACGTGCGAGAAGATTTGTGGGAGTGGAACAGCGTGAGACCGCTGGAGGATATGCTGCGGAATTTGCGGTACGTGGCGCGGACGTTGCGGCGAGCGCCGGGGTTTACGCTGGCAGTGGTGCTAGTGATGGCGCTGGGGATTGGCGCAAGCACGGCGATGTTCACGATAGTGCGATCGGTGCTGCTGAAGCCTTTGCCTTTTCGGGAGCCGGCCCGGCTCATTCGGTTATACGAACACAGCTATGATGACAAGTTCACTCACAGTTTTGTTGCCGGGGGCATATTCGCCGAATGGAAAAAGCAAAGCCACAACTTTTCTGATCTAGCGATCCTTTCCACCTTTGCCGAATACAACCTTTCCGGGGCGGGTGGGCAGCTTCCAGAAAAAGTACGGGCCGCGGAGTGCTCCTGGAACCTATTTCCAACGCTGGGGGTCGAACCTGCGCTCGGGCGAGGCTTCACTGCGGAAGACGATCAACCATCCGCGAATGCGACGGTCGTCTTGAGTTGGGGACTGTGGAAGAGGCGCTTCGGGGGCGATCCTTCGATTTTCGACAAAGTAGTACGCCTCGATGCGAAGACCTACAAGGTTATCGGTATTATGCCGCCTTGGTTTGCCTATCCAGAACAAAGCGTGCAACTGTGGACGCCGATTTACCACGAAGAATCCGCTCAGTACATGCAGGCACTCGATATCCATGACTTCGTGGCTATCGGACGTTTAAGGCCGGGAGTCACCGAAGCACAGGGATGGGCGGAGCTTTCGCTGATCGTCCGACGTATTCACGATCAGCACCCCGACAACGCATATGTAAGCAAAGCGGCGAACACCCGCCCTCTGCTCACGGATATGGTTGGAGACATCAAGACACCGCTGTATGTGTTGCTGGCCGCAACAGGATGCGTTCTTCTAATTGCGTGCCTGAACGTCGCCAATCTATTGGTGGCGCGCGCCGCGGCGCGGCGACGGGAGCTTGCCATTCGCGCGGCGCTGGGTGGAAGTCGCCGACGTCTGCTTGGGGAGCATTTCACCGAGAGCTTTGTCCTGTCGGCCTTGGGCGGCGCGGGTGGCGTACTGCTGGCGTACGGAGTGATTCAGTGGTTCATCGGAACGCGACAGGACATCAGCCGAATTGAAGCCATACAGATGGACGGTTTTGTCGTAGCCTTTGCCGTGGGGCTCGTTTTCCTCTGTGCGATTTTCGCGGGGATGATGTCTTTGCTTTCCATGAAGGGCGATCAGATTCTTCCTTCGCTCCAAGAGGGGGCGCGCTCTCATAGCGCGGGCCCTCGGCGAGTCAGGCTGCGCAAGTGGCTTCTTTCGTTAGAGGTGGGGCTTACGGTGGTGCTGCTCATCGGGGCGGGGCTGCTGCTAAAGAGCTATCAACGGATGCGCGCGAGCGACCTCGGCTGTATCACAAATAACGTGCTCAGCGTCCGCCTCAACCTTCCCGAACAAGAATACAGCCAGGCGGCACAGCGCGTGAATTTCTTTCAAACGCTGCTGGATCGCGTGCGGTCCTTGCCGGGAGTGCAAGTGGCCGGCCTTGTCCGCGTGATTCCGGGCCAGGGCTACGGCGGGGACAGCGGTTTCGCGATCGTGGAACACCCTCCTTTGCCGCCGGGGCAGGGTCAGCATGCGCTCGTCCGGTGGGCGGATCCGGGGTATTTTGCGGTCCTTGGCATTCCGTTCCTGCACGGAGAAACTTTTGATAGGAACGCGCGGCTGGACGGAGAGAAGCAGGTCATTATCAGCGATTCCTTTGCAAGGCAATATTTCTCCGGTGAGGATCCCATTGGCAAGCATTTGCTCTTGCTCATGATGGGTAGCGAGCGCTACAAAGTTGTGGGAGTGGTTGCTGATACGCGCTACCTTATCGCCAAGCCGGCACAGCCAATGATGTATTTCTCCATTTATGCACCCATCTACGGAAATGTTCCAATTAGTGCAACGCTTGCCGTTCGCTCGATGCGGGACGTGACGGCACTAGCCTTGCCGATCCAACAAGTAGTTCAGCAGATTGACCGCGAACTGCCGGTTTCCGACGTCCTGACAATGGACCAGATCATTGGAAAGTCCACGCTAGACGCGAGTTTTGATGCGACGCTGTTGCTCGCATTCGCGGTGCTATCGCTGGTATTGGCCGCCGTGGGTCTGTTCGGGGTGCTCTCGTACATCGTCGTGCAGCGCACGACGGAGATTGGCATACGCCTGGCGCTGGGGGCGCAACGGAGCGAGGTGCTGCGGTTGACACTGACCGACGGGCTGCGCCCTGCGAGCGTGGGATTGGCGCTTGGGTTGGCGGGAGGGGCGGCGGCGGCGAAAATGATCCGCGAGTTGCTCTATGGCGTGCAACCGTTAGATTCAGGAGTGTTTGCGGTCGTGGCGGTGATCCTGCTGGTCGTGGCCGCGGCGGCTTGTTTGCTGCCGGCTTGGCGGGCTTCGCGATTGGACCCGCGGTCGTGGCGGCTTGATTCGGTGATGGAAATCAACTAAAAGCGAAATTGCTGAGGGGAATTTGCGTGCGGTAGGATACCCGTGTGCTAGAGTACCCGCCTCAGATGAGTACGAACGGATACAAGCCTGCCGCGGTGCATCCGGAATTGCCGCCGGAGAAATTGCGGTGGAGGTGTGAACCTTCGCGACTGCCGTTCGAAACGACGGCGCAGGCGGAGTTGCGCGAAGGGTTCATCGGGCAGGAACGAGCACTGCGGGCGCTGAAGATGGGCGTGGAGCTTTCCGCGCCGGGATACAACGTGTTTGTGTGCGGGCTGGCGGGGACGAGCCGCGGCGGAACGATTGCGCACATGATTGAAGAGTTGCACCCGAAGACCAAGCCTTCGCTGGACCGCTGCTACGTGAATAATTTCAAGATTACGGACCGGCCAAGACTGCTTTCGCTGCCGCGGGGGCAGGCGAATGCGTTCAAGAAGGATATGCAGGCGGGGATTGATTTCCTGCGGCGGCGGATTCCGCAGGTGTTCGAGGGCGAACCGTTTCAGCGGCAGAAGGGGAGGATTGTTGAGCGGTTCACGGTGCGCGAAAAAGAGTTGATGGACGATTTCACGCGGCGGATTGCGCGGGAACAGTTCGCGCTGGGGCACATGCAGGTTGGCGCGGTGGCGCTACCGGAGATTTTTCCGGTGCTCGAAGGGCAGATGGTGCCGATCGAAGATATTTCGAAGATGGTGCATGAGGGCAAGCTAGATTCTCCGCTGGCGGAGGAGATCGAGCGGAAGTACGAACAGTTTCGGCAGGAGTTCACGGTTGTTTACCGGAAGACGCTGACGCTGTCGCGGGAGTTGGCGAGCGAGCTGAGCTATCTGGAGCAGGAAGCGGCGTCGGTGCTGGTGGATGGAGTGATCGAGGAGCTGAAGGAAAAATATCCGGGCACGAGCGTTTCGGAGTATCTGGAAGAGGTGCGGCATCACCTGCTGGACAATCTCGAGCCTTTTAAGGAGCGGGAGGGCGAGGGGGAACAGGAGGGACCTGAGCCGCCGCCGGACGGCGCGCCGAAGCCGCCGGGCGCGCCGGAACGCGATCCATTCCGCGTGTACGGAGTGAACGTGATTTTGGCGCACGGAGATGAAGATGGCTCGCCAGTGATTTTCGAGACCACGCCGACGTACGCGAATTTGTTTGGAACGATTCAGCGGGCTTACGACACGCGGGGCGGGTGGACGAGCGACTTTATGGATTTGCGCGGCGGATCGCTGCTGCGAGCGGATGGCGGATTTTTGATCATGTATTCGCTGGAGGCGCTTTCGGAAGTGGGCGTGTGGCGGGCGCTGAAACGGACGCTGAATCACAACCGGTTGGAGATTCAGCCGCTGGAAATGTTTTATCCGTTTGGCGGGAGCGCGCTGAAGCCGGAAGCGGTCGAAATCAATGTGAAAGTGATTTTGATCGGGGACCGGCAATTGTACGAGCTGCTGTACGAGTATGAAGAGGATTTCCAGAAAATTTTCAAAGTGCGCGTGGAGTTCGACGAAGAGATGCGCATGAGCGACGGCGTGATCGCGGAGTATGCGGGGCGGCTGCGCGCGCTGTGCGAGAAGGAAGGGCTTGCGCCGCTGGATCGCGGGGCGTTTGCGGCGATTCTGGAGTATGGCGTGCGACAGGCGGGCCGGCGCAACAAAGTGACGGCGCGGTTTGTGGACATTGCGGATTTGGCGCGCGAGGCGCATTACGCGGCGGCTGCGGCGGGCGAGAACGTGGTGCGGGCGGCGCATGTGCGCTTGGCGCTTTCGGCGAAGATGGAACGGCACAACCTGATTGAGACGCGGATCCGGGAGATGATCGAAGAGGGCACGCTGCTGGTGGACTTGGAAGGGAAGCGCGTCGGGCAGGTGAACGGGCTGAGCGTGCTGGAGATTGGCGGGTATTCGTTTGGCAAGCCGGTGCGGATTACTTCGACGGCGGCGCTGGGGAAATCGGGCGTCATCAATATTGAGCGCGAATCGAATTTGAGCGGGCGGTTTCACGATAAGGGCGTGCACATTATTTCGGGATATTTGCGCAGCCGGTTCGCGCAGGACAAGCCGCTTTCGCTGGCGGCGAGCATCTGCTTCGAGCAGTCGTATTCGGGAGTGGATGGGGATAGCGCCAGCTCGACGGAGATTTACGCGCTGATTTCGGCGCTGGCGGAGTTGCCGCTGCGGCAGGATATTGCGGTGACCGGATCGATGAATCAGCAGGGAGATATTCAGGCGATTGGCGGGGTGAACGAGAAGATCGAAGGATTTTTCGATGTGTGCCGGATTGCGGGTTTGAGCGGAACGCAGGGGGTGATGATTCCGGCGTCGAACGTTGAAGATTTGATGTTGCGGGACGATGTGCTGGAAGCGGTGGCGGCGGGGAAGTTTCATGTTTGGCCGGTGGCGAAGGTGGAAGAGGGGATTGAGGTTTTGACGGGGATGGCGGCGGGATGCTGCAACGGGGACGGGAGTTTTCAGGGCGGGACGGTGTTTGCGAAGGTGAATGAGCGGTTGAGTAAGATGGCGGAGATGATGAAAGGGTTTGAGTAAGGGAAAGTCGAAAGTCGAAAGTCGAAAGTCGAAAGTCGAAAGTCGAAAGTCGCCTACTCTGCTGGTGCTGTCCGATTTTTTTCGTCGCGAAAATCAAATCTGAGAATACATTTTAGATTGTGCCGAGATGGGGCGCAGCGGTGCTGCGCCCCTGCCGTTTTGCGGGGTCAGTTCGGCGGCGGGGCTAGGTAGGCTTGGCGGTGGTCTGCCTTATACCAGGAGTGCTTTGCTTTTACTTTGAGGGAGTGGAGCTGGCCGTCGTTGGTGGGCGGGGCGAAGGCGATGCTGTATTCGTGGCGGACTAGCTGGGCGATTTCGACGTAGGCGCGGGCGAAGTCTTTGGTGTTCTTCGGGAAATAGGCGCGGCCGCCGGTGGAATGAGAGAGCTCGCGCAGCCATTGATCGGCTTCCCCGAAAACCTGCTTGAGGAAGGCGCGATCTTCGCGTTCGTCCGCAGAAAGTTTTTTGCGCTTGGCAGGCTTGCGGAAATCGCCTGCGAGGGAAACGGCCAGGATCCGGACGTCAGAGGTGTTCAATTTCTGCTGAATTAGCTGCCAATTTTGAATAGGAGACGTGTCGACGCCGGTGGAGAGAAGGACAATGGTCTTTTTTCCGGGGAGGGGCGCGAGCCAGTCGAGAGTGGAAGCCAGACTTGCGGACAGATTGAGCTGGCCAAAACCTGAGGCGAAATTGAGGCCCTGCAGGGCTAAGCGGGCGGCGGTTTTATCGCGCGTGAAATCGAGGAGTAATTGCGGAGTTTTAGAATAGCTGGCGATTGCCACGCTGTCAGCCGGAGAGACGCTGGCGAGGAGCGCGTCTGCGGCGAGAAGGTGGTTTTTGCCAAAGAGGGCAACGGCGGGGCCGGATTCGATTAGGAGCACGAGCTGGGCGGGTTCTTCGATGGGGAGAAAGTCGGTGATGGGTTGCTCGACGCCGTTGTCGAAGAGGTGGAAGTCTTGGCGGCGGAGGCCGGAGATGAAGTGGCCGGAGGAGTCGGTGACGGTGACGCCGACGTTGACGCGGTTGACTGTGACGCGGATGGGCGGGGTGGGTTCTTGGGATTGAGCGCTGCTTGGAGCTAAGACGAGAAAGAGAAATAACTGGAACCTATGTTTGCGTCGCACGCGTCGCGTGACTCCGAAAAACTAAGGATAAGAAATTTTCCTCAGCGGCTAAAGCCGGTCGGCAGCCGTGGTTTATGTCGGACCTAAAGGTCCGACCCCCAAGGTTCTCGGACAGCCAAAAATGGCTGTCCCACCATGTTGCTCCGGTCGGCCTCTTCTGTAGCTCCGCTGGTACTTCTTTCTTGGCATCTTACTGCTTAAAAGCGGCGGCCAGACCGCCGCACTCCAAAATTACTCGAGCCATTCGTCGAAGTGGATGCCTTTGGAATCTTTCCAGGAGGCGCCGGCGAGGTAGTGGAGATGGCGGGGGAAGACTTCGGGATTCATGTTGAGGAGCCAGTCGGGAACTTGGGCGTCTGGGGATTGCGGGGTTGCGTTGGGCGCCTTCTTCGCGGCTGCTGAAGACTTCTTGGCTTCTTCGATCCAGCGCGTTTTCACGGCTGGATAGTCGATGTTTTGAAAGTTGACGAAGGCGAGGCCGTCGACCGTCGCGGGGAATTGCGCGCGGGCGGATTGGAATGCGGGCGGCAGGCTTGCTTGTGCGGGGGCATTGGTGGGCGAATGCTTGGCGAGAAATTCGCGGAGAGTTTCGCTGCGGCTGGAGGTGGCGAGGAAGGTTGGCGTCACGGCGAGATGATAGAAATTCCACTGCGCGACGCCGGTGCTGCCTTGGCCGCCACCGAGAGAGACTTTGGCGAAGGTGGTGTCGCCTTCATTGCGCTCGGAGCTGAGCTGGTCGCCGAAGATGCTGCGGAGGAGTTTTAGCGTGTCTTGTTTATTGCGAATGCCGAGGTAGTAGACGGTTTTCTTGGGATCCATTGCGGGATTGGTTTGGATGGAGGCGAATTCTCCGCTGAGCAGGGCTAGCGCGTCCGGGACGGGCATGCCGATGCGGCTGGCTGCGAGGCCTTCGATCATTTCGGCGCCGCCTTGCTGTTGTTGGGGGAGGGCGACGCGCAGGGCGCGCTTCAGCAAATCGTAAAACGCGGAAAGATTGAATTGCGTTTCGCTGTAGGAGACGACGTCGGGCGAAACAAGGGAAAGAGAGGCAGGCGTTTGCTGACCGGCGGTCCAGAGATCGAAGGGAGTGCCGGGCGCGACATCGCCGAGAACGGCGCCTTGCACGCGGGCCTTGGCGCCTTCAAGAGTGAGATGGCCGGAGAGAGAATGGACGGACTCGAGCTTGAGGGCGTCGAGAACGGGCTCGATTTTGATGGGAGAGTCAGCGGGCGCGGCCGGCGCGAAGTCCTTTAACTGCGGGACGTGCAGGAAAAACTCCAGCAAGCCTCCGTGGAAAAGAGGCTGGGCTTCCTGGTAGGCGGCGGTTTGGGCGAGGGAAGAGCTTGCGGATTTGCCGTCGAGGCGAGCGAGAATTTCCTCGAATACGCCGAGGTCGGCGGAGCCTACGGCGTATTTTCCGCGCTCAGTCCAGTAGGTGACGCTGTCTTTTTGCGCGATTTTGAGCGCCGGGGCGCCGGCCGCGGTGATAGTGGAAACCTGTGGCGGCTCCTTTTGCTGGGAGCGAAAACGCAGGACGGTTTTGGCGAGCAGGAGTTCCTTGCCGGTGCGGTCGTAGACGAAAAACATGCCGTTCCAGGGGCGGCCGGCAGATTTTGGAGCTGCCGATTTTGTTTCGGGCTTGCGAAGATAGCCGAACACGAAGGAATTTTCGAGGAGGGAAGAGGTTTCCTCGATTTCTTGGCGAGAGAGCTGCGGCTTGGAGGGATCTTTGGCGGAGCCGTTCTGCGCGTTTTGCAATGCGGCGGCGCGAAGGGGCGCGAGATCGGGGTCATCCCAGAGCGCGAGGAGAGAGTTGGATTTTCTTGCGTCGCCAGCGGGCGCGCCGCGCCAGATGACGTAGAAGGTAGTGCGGGCGGGCATCTGCGTAGGCTCAAGCGGCGATTGCGCCCAAGTGCGATCGGAGCAGAGAAGGGAGAAGACAAGAATCAGGAGGGCAATAGTTTGGGGACGGATGCGCTTCATGGAATTCTCCGGCGAGTCTGTTTCCAAGCTACGAGCATATAAATGCTAGCCTTGCCGGGGAAAAGACAGAAGACCTGTCCTGCGGCTGGTTTCCAGAACGCAGAGCAGGGGGCTATGTGGAATCTTTGCGGGCGCGTAGCCTTATGAAGGCTTGGTCGTAGCGGCCGCAGGAGTGGCGGCTGGAGCGCCACCTTCCTTGGGAGTCGAGAGATAACCGGTGATTTGATTCTTGCCGACCTCGAAGACAACGAATTCGAAGGGCGGCATGCGCGAACCGCCGCGCACGTAGAACTGCACGGGCTCGCCGGCGGTCTTGTCTTTCTTTTCGATAGAGCGGTCGTCGACGAAAACGGTCACAGTGTATTTGGATTTTTTCTGGTCCACCTTGTTCAGAGTGATCTGGACGGGGCCGACTTTCTGCGCGGTCTTGCTCTTGGCGATCTTGAATTCGTAGTAGTTGCGGTCGCCGCGGCGCTTGAGCTCTTCGAGGTCGTCGCGATTGTGCGCGATCAGGCCGCTCATGACGCCCATGTCGCCGGTGGCGTGCTCGAGTCTGCCCTTGGTGGCTTCGAGGTCGGAGCGGGTGGCTTCGATGTCTTTCCTGGCGCCGCCGACTTCCGACGCTACGGCGCCGATCTTCTGATTATTTTCTTGTTGTGCGGCGTTAAATTGCTCGGCGAATTTCTGGTCGGCTGCCATTTGGTCTTTACGGAAGGCTTCTGACCGGCTGCGGGCGTTGGCGAGTTCCGCTTGCGTCATGTGCATCTTCTGCTCGGTGACGTCGATGTGGCCCTTGAGGTCAGCGAGACGAGAATTGGCCTGGTCGAGCTGTGCGGTGAGCAGCTTGTTCTGGTCCTGAGCTTTCGAGAGGTTGGATTCCAAGCGGGACTGCACGGAGTAACCGGCATAGCCGAGTCCGGCAAGCGCCAGGAAAAGAACAATAAAGACGACGGCGATCCAGCGCGGGGTGCCGGTAGTGCCTTCGTAATGATAGGACTCCTGCGGTGTAGGTACGTTTGGCGAAATGCTCATTCAGCCTCCTGAAAGGTTGGCCCAAACGGGCGGGTAAAGTTCAAATTCTCCGTAGCGATATGCGATAACTCCATATTATCTCTCGCAATATGCGCGTGTCCACACATGGCCTAGCGGTGCGTGCGGGACTTGGCATTGGCATGCGGCTTGCCTTTCGATGCAGGGGCAGGCCAGCGGGAGAAAACCGTCGTGGTCAAACCGCCGCGGGGAGTGAATTCGCCGCGGACGACGCACCAATCGGGCTGAACAGCAGCGACGATATCGCGCAGGATTTTGTTTACGGCGTTTTCGTAGAAGATGCCCAAGTCGCGATAGGCGAGCAGGTACATTTTGAGGGCTTTCAGCTCGATGCAATCTTTGCGGGGCATGTATTGGATGGTGATCGTGCCGTAATCGGGAAGCCCGGTTTTGGGGCAGACGGAGGAATACTCCGGGAACTTGGTGGTGATGATGTAGCCCGGGAACTGATTGGGCCAAGTTTCCAGGCGCGGGAGTTTTGCGTCGATGCCCGCGCGGGCGTGCTGTTCGGTGTAATCGGCCATGGTCGCTCCAGGGCGAATATTGTACGACGCCTGCGGAAGCAGGGAAGTTGCAGGTTTTGGAGATGGATTAACGGGCGTCGAGGTCGAAGTCCTTGATGGGCACGTCCCAGTGGGCGTCGAGAATCTCGAAGCGGCGCTGCTCTTCTTTTTTGTAGGAGTCCTGGTCGGGGAAGAGCTGCTTTAGCAAAGGCGCGGAGTCGAAGTTGTCGTTAGCGATTTGGGCGTTCTTGAAGACGATGGTGGTGCGAAAATCCCAGCGGCCGTCTTCGGTGGCGTGGTAGCGGGGAACCTGGGCGAAGACTTTGAGGATGCGGCCGAGCTCGATTTCTTTTTTCAGGACGGGGTAGTGGTTCTTTTTGAAGAGGGCGATAAATTCTTCGGCGTGGCCCCACTTGGCCTTGTAGTAGTACTCGATGACGTAGGGCTTGTCGCCGGCGGTTTGTTGCTGCGAGGCCGCGGTTTGCGCTCGCAGATCGTTGGAGACTGGGAACACGAGAACGATAGTCGTTAGGATGGGAACAGCGAGCCAGCGAAGGGAAGCTGGAATGGCGATTTGCATCGATCCTCCATGTGTCTTATGGCGTATGTTTGTGGTGCACGGATGTTACTCTCATCCGCTCGCAGGCGCAGTAGTTTTTGCGGACACAGAATGCGGTGACGCGTTTGGTACAAGAGGTTGATCGCATGAGTGAGAAGAGGCGAAGCCGAGAGTTGGGCATGGATCGCGCCATCACGCGGCGTGATTTTCTGAACGGCGTGGCGATCGGCGCTGGCGGGTTGTTGGCCGCCGATCCGGTGCTTGCGGCTCTGATTGCGGAGGAAACGTCGCCGGAAAAGGCGCCCGGCTACTATCCGCCGGCGCTGACCGGGATGCGCGGCAATCACGACGGCACGTTTACCTACGCGCATCAGCTTCGCGATGGAAAGCGCTGGGATGCCGCAGGAGGCGCGGCCAAGACGGGGGAGATTTACGATTTGGTGGTTGTGGGCGGAGGCATCAGCGGACTGGCCGCCGCGTATTTTTACCGCAAGAGCGCAGGGAAGAGCGCACGCATTTTGATTTTGGACAATCACGACGATTTTGGCGGACACGCGAAGCGCAACGAATTTCGCGCCGGCGGGCGCATGCTGCTGAGCTATGGCGGCACACAATCGATTGAGAGCCCGGGCAAGTACAGCGATGTTGCAAAGGGTCTGCTGGCGGAACTTGGCATTCAGACGGACCGATTTTACAAAGCGTATGACCGCAGGCTGTACAACAAACTGGGGACGGCGGCCTTTTTTGACAAAGAAACTTTCGGCGCGGACCGGCTGGTCACCGGAATGAATGCCACGCCGTGGCCGGAGTTTCTGGCGCAGGCGCCGCTTTCCGATGGAGTGCGGCGGGAGATCGCGCGCGTTTATACGGAGAGGGTGGACTATCTTCCGGGCCTTTCCAAGGAAGAGAAGCTCGCGAAGCTGGAAAAAATCAGCTATGCGGATTATTTGGTGAAGTATTGCAAGCTGGTTCCGGAGGCGCTGCCGTTTTTTCAGACGTTTACGCATGATTTGTTTTGCGTGGGTATCGAAGCGGTTTCGGCGGCGGCTTGCTATGAGGCGGGCGATGACTACCAGTCGTTTACGTATCCGGGCTTAGATGGGCTAGGACTTCCGGAACGCGAAAAAGAAGAGCCGTACATTTTTCATTTTCCGGACGGAAATGCGACGATCGCTCGCTTATTAGTTCGCGCTTTGGTTCCTGGTGCTGTGCCCGGCCAAACGATGGATGATGTGGTGACGGCGCGCGCGGATTACAGCAAGCTCGACGAAGAAAACGCGGCGGTACGGATTCGGTTGAATAGCACTGTTGTGCACGTGCAGCACACGAAGGAGCCGCGAGCGAGCAAGGCGGTGGAGGTTGCGTACGTTCGGGGTGGGAAGCTGACGAGCGTTCAGGCGAAGGAATGCGTGCTGGCGTGCTACAACGGGATGATCCCGTACATTTGTCCGGAGCTGCCGGAGAAGCAGAAGGAGGCTTTGGCTTACCTGGTGAAGGCGCCGCTGGTTTACACGCATGTGGCGCTACGCAACTGGACAGCGTTCGAGAAACTCGGAGTGCATCACATCGTTGCGCCCGGCGGCTATCACACCTACACCGCTCTGGATTTTCCCGTGAGCGTCGGGCAATACCAATTTCCGAGCAATCCCGAGGAGCCGATGGTGCTGTTCATGCTGCGCACGCCGTGCAGGCCGGGACTTGCGCCGCGGGATCAGCATCGCGCGGGGCGGATGGAATTGATGCAGACGCCATTCGCGACCTTTGAGCGCAATATCCGTGAGCAGTTGGCGCGCATGCTGGGTGGAGCTGGGTTCGACGCTGCACGCGACATCCAGGGCATCACCGTCAATCGCTGGGCGCACGGCTATGCATTCACGCCCAATGCGCTGTTTGATCCGGACTGGAAAGAGGAAGAGAAGCCGTGGGTCCTGGGAAGGAAGCGCTTTGGGAAGATCGCAATTGCCAATTCCGACGCGGGAGCCGACGCGTACACCAATGTGGCGATCGATCAAGCGCATAGAGCAGTGGGGGAATTGGCGGAGTCGAGGAGCTAGCGTGCGCCTGGCATTAAGATGGAAACGGGAGTCAGATTGCCGAACGAACGGCGGCACGCTAAACTATTCAGGTTGGTCGTTGGCCCGGTAGAGTAACTGGTTAACTCGTCACCCTCTCAAGGTGAAGATTACGGGTTCGATTCCCGTCCGGGCTACCAATTTCAAGCATGTAAAATCGGCAACCGAAGCGATTTGGCTTCTTCGTTGTGGGCTGCCGGTCGTGTCATGATGGCATCGAAGAAAAACGATTTCTCTGCATAACGAAGCGAGCGGGTGTATGGTAACGCGCTGGGAGCGTGGGCCTAGACGATGGCGAAGATACGAATTCTGATTTCGTTGACTACCAACGATAACGATTTCCAAATCGAGCAAGCGCAGTCCGCGGAGCAGGCCGCAAGCAAGCTGGGCGTGAGCGCGGAGATTATTTACGCGAACAACGACGCCATCAATCAGAGCACACAAATTCTGCGAGCCATTCAGGCGGCGCCGCAAGACCGTCCGAACGCGATTGTGTTCGAGCCCGTCGGCGGAACCGCGTTGCCTCAGGTGGCGCGCGTGGCGGCCGCCGCAGGCATCGGATGGGCGGTGCTGAATCGCGATGCGAATTACATAGAGGATTTGCGCAAGGGGTCGGACGCGGCGATTTTCGCCATCAGCTCTAATCATGTGGAGATTGGGCGGATTCAGGGACGTCAATTTGCCGCGTTCCTGCCGCGCGGGGGAACGGTGCTTTACATTCAGGGGCCCTCGGAGAATTCCGCGGCGAAGGAACGGACCTTGGGTATGCAGGAGTGCAAACCGGCGAACATCCAGGTGATTTCGTTGCGTGGACAGTGGACGGAAGAAAGTGCGCAGCGCGCGGTGCGTTCGTGGCTGATGCTGACGACTTCGCAGAAGATTACGGTGGACGTGATCGGAGCGCAGGATGACTCGATGGCCATTGGGGCGCGCAAGGCCTTCGAGGAATTGTCCAGCGATGTGGAGCGCGAACGCTGGCTGAAAGTGCCATTCACCGGTTGCGACGGCTTGCCGAAAACGGGGCAGGCGTGGGTGCGCAGCGGTTTGCTGGCGGCCACCATCTTTGTTCCGCCCAATGCGGGTCAAGCCGTCGAGATGTTTGTGCAAGCGATTCAGCAAAAGAAAAGGCCTCCGGAGCGCGTGTTTACCGTAGCCACGTCGATTCCCGCTCTCGATGCGATCAAGCCTCAGCGAGTGACGTAGTTTGCCTCCAGAAGAACTGTCGTATAATGCCGTGCGGAAAAACGCAGCAGCACATCGCTGAGGAGAGCGCATGAAAAATTCGCACGAGTCGTCGCGCATCGACCGCAGGGAATTTCTGGCGGCGACCGGAACAGGCCTGCTGGCGGCGTCGTTGCCGAGCGTCGCGCAGGGCGCGAATTTTTCAGAGGGGGCGAGAGTTGAGTCGAGTTCAGCCGTGACATCTTCCGCGCAAGCCTCGGGCAATTCGTTGCGCAAAATTCCCATCGGCGTCTTCGATCCCGTGTACGACAAGCTGTCGCTTGACGAGATGTTGGATAAAGTGAGCGCGCTTGGTCTGGAGGCCTTGGAAATCGGGACGGGAGGATATCCCGGCACGGGACATTGTCCGGTTGACGAATTGTTGGCGGATGCGGGGAAAGCAAGAGCGTGGAAAAAGACATTTGAAGACCGCGGCATTCACGTCGCCACGTTGAGCTGTCACGGAAATCCCGTTCATCCTGACGAGAAGCACGCGGCGCGGGACCGGGAAAGTTTTCGCAAGACGATTCTGCTTGCGGAGCGGCTGGATGTCCGTGTAGTCGTGGGATTTTCTGGCTGCCCCGGAGGCACGCCGAACGACACTCAGCCGAACTGGATCACGTATCGCTGGCCGCCGGAATACGCGGAGATGCAGGATTGGCAGTGGAAAGAGAAAGTGATTCCGTACTGGAAGGAAACCGCGAAATTCGCGCGCGAGCATGGCGTACATCGCTTGGCGCTGGAGATGCATCCGAACTTCGTTGTGTATAATCCTCGGACGCTGATGAAACTGCGCGAGGCGGCGGGCGAGGAAATCGGCGCGAACTGCGACTTGAGCCATCTATTCTGGCAAGGATGCGATCCGGTAGAAGTGATTCATTTTCTGGGAAAACAGAAGGCGATTTTCCATGCGCATATGAAGGACACCGTTCTGTTTCCGGAAAACGTCGAGAAATACGGCGTGTTGAACTTTGCGTCTGAAGTCGCGGACCTGCCGCTGGCGTCGGAAACATTTCGGGCCGTGGGCTACGGTCATGGCGCAAGTTTGTGGAAGTCCGTGGTGAAGGCTTACATGGATATCGGATACGAAGGAATTTTGAGCATTGAGAACGAGGATCCGATTTTGCCGGGGCCGGTGGGCGTGGAGCGCGCAGCGTGGGTGCTGAAGAATGTGCGCAATGAACTGCTCGGCTCATAAGAGATCAAGGGAGAAAAAAGAGGATGGCTCAAGTTACGCGTTCGCCCAAAACTTATGATGTGTGCGTAATTGGCTCCGGCGCAGGCGGCGGGATGGCGGCGAAAGCCATACACTTCCGCGCCCGGATCCGATTTTCAGTGGTTCCGCTCGCGCATTGTGGGCGGGCGTACCAATCACTGGGGGCGCATCGCGCTGCGATTCGCGCCGGTGGATTTTCAATCGTACACGCGAGACTCACTCGGGGCGGACTGGCCCATCGGTTATGAAGATATTGCGCCGTATTACGACAAAGTGGAATCGTACATCGGCGTATTCGGCACCAAAGAGAATGTAGCCAGCGCGCCGGACGGTGTTTTCCTGCCGCCGCCGAAGCCGCGCTGCAATGAACTGATCGTCAAGAAGGCGTGCGACAAGCTGGGTATCATCTGTATTCCGTCGCGGCTCGCGGTTCTCACGCGGTCGGTCAATGGGCGATTGCCGTGTCACTACTGCGGCCAGTGCGGGCGCGGATGCGTGACGGCTTCGAATTTCAGCTCCAGCCAGGTTTTGCTGCCGCCGGCGATGGCCACGGGGAAGCTCACGCTGATCACCGGCGCCATGGCGCGCGAGGTTCTGGTCGGCAAGGACGGAAAAGCCGAGGGCGTTTCTTATATCGACAAGGCCACGCGCACCGAGAAGCGCATCAACGCTCGTGCGGTAATCCTGGCGGCGAGCGCTTGCGAGTCGGCGCGGCTGCTGCTCAATTCGAAATCTTCTTTGTTCCCCGACGGCCTCGGCAATTCTTCGGGGACGGTCGGCAAGTACCTGACGGACTCAGTCGGCAGCGACGGCTGGGGCGAATTTCCGTATCTCGACCAGATGCCGCCGCACAACCACGACGGCGTCGGTGGAATGCACATGTACGTGCCGTGGTGGAAATTTGACCGCAAGAATGATTTCCCGCGCGGGTATCACATCGAGCTCTGGGGCGGACGCGACATGCCCGGCGTGGGGATGTTCGATGGCCTGTGCCACCGCGAAGAGGGCTATGGCGCAGCGCTGAAGCAGCGGGCGCGAAAAACCTACGGCACAACGATTGGGTTTTCCGGGCGCGGGGAGATGATTCCGAACCCGGACACGTATTGCGAAATCGATCCGGATGTTGTGGACCAATGGGGAATTCCGGTGCTGCGTTTCCATTTCAAATGGTCGGATTACGAACTGCGCCAGGCGCAGGACATGCAGCAGACGTTCCGCGCGATTGTGGAAGCGGCCGGCGGGGTATACCGCACGAAGACGGCAATCGATGGGCAGTATCCGTTCGGCATCCTACCCGGCGGAAAAATTATTCACGAGGTGGGGACGGCGCGAATGGGCGCTGATCCGAAGACTTCCGTGCTGAACGGTTATTGCCAGTCGCACGATGTGAAAAATCTTTTCGTTACGGACGGCGCTCCTCTGGTTACGAACCCGGACAAGAACCCGACGCTGACGATTCTGGCTTTGTCCTGGCGCGCTTCGGACTACCTGCTTTCCGAAGCGAAAAAAGGAAACATCTGATGCTTGGCAAACGAACAGACACTGTCATCCCGTTCTTAAGCGCAGCGAAGGATCCCAACATCAGAATCTGCGAGGGGCTATGAGTTCGCAAAGTGTAACGAGGCGAGATATTTTGAAGTCGCTGGCGATGGGCGCGGTGGGCGGCTCGGTGCTGCAGGTGATTCCGGCCGAGGCGGCGGAGTTTGTGCATCAGTCGGTGCGCAAGGAAAAAGCCGGGGCACCGGCCGGAAAATACACGCCGAAATATTTTTCCGCCCGCCAATACGAGACGCTGAACTGGCTTTGCGACGCGATTATTCCCAAGGACGAGCACTCCGGTGGAGCGGTGGAGGCCGGCGCGCCGGAGTTTATCGACCTGCTGACCAGCGAGAACGAAAAGTACCAGTTGCAGCTGGGTGGCGGATTGGTGTGGCTCGATAGCTTCTGCGCGGATCGTTACGCAAAGTCATTCATGGAATGCACACCCGAGCAACGCACCGAGGTGCTGGACCTGATCGCCTATCGCAAGAACGCGAAAAAGGATGCGTCGCTCAGCCAGGGCGTGGCTTTCTTTGCGTTTCTGCGCAAGATGACGTGCGACGGCTTCTACACCAGCAAAATTGGCATCGCCGATTTGCAATATATTGGGAACACCTCGCTGCGCGAGTTTCCCGGCTGCCCACCGGTGCCTGAGTCACATACGTAGTGAGCGGTAAAGGTTAGAACGACAGCTTCGTCAGGTATTCGTAGCTGACCTTGAGATCGTCGAGCGGCGACTTCGGCTCGTCGTTTTCCACGATATAGTGCTGAATTCCTGCTTTGCCGGACTGCGCGAAGATACGTTTCCAGTCGATGTCGCCTTCGCCTACGTCGGTCATGTGGCCCGGTTTTGGGATTCCACCCGTCGCGCCACCGTAGTCGCTGCCGCCCGGTCCTTTCGTGGTCCAGTCCTTTACGTGTACGAGCGGGAAGCGGCCGGGGTAGCGGTCAAAATATTTCACGGGATCCCCCCCGCCCACGGTAATCCAGCAGAGGTCCATTTCCATCTTGACCAGCTTGCGATCGGTTTCATCGAGCAGAAAATCGTAGGGCAGCTTGCCGCCCAGAGATTGCGAAGGCTCGAACTCGAACGCGTGATTGTGGTACGCGAACTGAATGCCGGCTTTGTGCGCAGCTTCCCCGGCGTGATTGAAGGTCTCGGCGGCGCGCCTCCAGCCGTCGGCATTGCGCTGCGAGGGGTCCACCCACGGGCAGACGATAAACTTCTGCCCTATCGTGTGGGCGGCTTCGAGCGTGTCCGGCCACTTCTTTTCCACCGTTTCGTAGGGAACGTGTTCGGAGGGCGATGTGAGCTTGTTGCTGTCGAGAATTTTGCGGACTTCCTGCGGCGACTTGTCGAAGTAGCCCGCGAACTCGACTTCCTTGTAGCCAATTTGCGCGACTTTCGCGAGCGTGCCCTCGAAGTCCTGCTTCATGAGATCGCGCACGGTGTAAAGCTGCAGTCCGACGCGCTCAATGTGATGAGTTTCCGCCGACCAGGCGAGCCGCGAGCCGGCTACGGCAGCGGCAATGGAAGTTCCGATAAAAGTTCGTCGATTCATGGCGCGTAGTGTACTCCTTTAGTGGGAAGTTGCGAGCCAAAAAATTACAAAGCCACCGCTAGAGGATTCTACTTCAATGCTTCCATCCACGAATCGCAAAAAAGGCGGCGCTCCGAAAAGCGCCGCCCTCTTTGAGATGGTTTTTAGAACAAGAACTTCAAACCAAACTGCAACGTGCGCGCCCGGTGTGCGGCGTTGGGGTGAAGAAAACCGCTGCCAGCAAAATCGTTATTAATGTCGGCGCCTCCGATGCTGCTTCCAGACCACTGGGTGTGGTTGAAGATGTTGAATGCCTCTGCGCGAAACTCCACACGGGCCGCTTCTTTGATCTGGAAATGCTTTAACAGCGACATGTCGAAGTTTGTCCGGCGAGGCATGTGAAGAGAGTTTCGTCCCACGTTCCCGAATGTGAGTCCGCGAGGATCAGAGAACGCACAAGGATTAAACAGTAAGGGGCCCGAGCCAACGTCCGCAGCTGCGCAGGAGGCCGAGGGAGTTGCGTAAGGATTCCCTACAAGGTCCGGGAATATTGCAACTCCAAAGCCCGAGCCATTATTGATCGAGCCATTCGAAACTCCGGCGTTATTGGAAACGCTGCTGTCTTTCACACTGAATGGGATGCCGGTCTGGATTGTAGTGATTCCGGAGAATTGCCAGCCTCCCAGCAGATCGTGCGCCAACCCGGTGGACTTGCTCAGGAAAGGCAGGTCGTATACGTAGCTGATATTGACCGTGTGACGCTGGTCGAAATCAGAGCTGGCACGGGGGCGGCTGAAATCGTAAGAGTCCACAAGAGATGTGACATTGCCAACGCCGCCGTCTGAGGCATTGTCGATCGAGTGGCTGTAGGTGTACGCGAAGCTGAGAGTGAGCGGAGCGATGGAGCGGCGAGCCACAAACTGCAAGGCGTTATAACTTGAGTTGGCCGCGAAGACGGCCTCATTGAGGCTAGAGAACCCAACGAACGGGCGGAACGGACTTTCAATGGCACCGCATGCCACGTTGAGGTGGTTGGCTGCGTTTGTTGTGAGCGGCATGTTGGTGCCTGGCACGGTTTGTCCTGGGTTCCATGGTTGCGCATTTGACGGATCTCCCGTCGGTCCTGCACAGACGCCAGCAATTTGGCCAGTGCTGGGATTGATCGCGCCGGTATTGTTGAGCGTTTCGCCACGCCCGAAGGGGTTCTCCGAAGAAGGTAAAGGGACAATTTGGTTCAGATCGCGCCGCAGGCCCAAATGAGTTCCCTTGCTGCCGACATAGGCAATGCTTGTGACAATATGTTGAGGCAGTTCGTGTTGCACGCTGAGGTTCCATTGTTGAACATACGGCCAACCCGCTTTCGTGGCAGCCACGTTGAAACCCAGTGGGAAGGCTTCGACCGTTGAACCGCCACCGCCGATGTTCGCATATCCCGTAATGTTAGGTTGGCTTGGGTTGAGCACCAAGGGTGGGGTAGCCTCCAGGGCTTCGACGTTCTGTTCGTTTCCGTTTCCGTGTTCGTAGAAGATCCCATATCCTCCGCGAATCGACGTTTTCCCATTGCCCCAGGGATCCCATGCGAAGCCGATACGCGGAGCGGGATTAAACAGATGCCCCTGGACGCAACCCGAAGAAGTTCCCGAGGCGCCGCATTGCACCATGGCATTAAAAACGCGGGGATCATTGATTGACAGCTGTGCGCTTGTTATTGGATCGACCAGCGAACCGTCTGCCCCAATTGCGGGCGCATTCGCGGGGTTGTAGGCCGATGGCTCGAAGTCGAAGGCCTGTTTGTATTTTTCCCTGTACGTACCGAACAAGCTCAAGCGCAAGCCGAGGTTGAGGGTTAATCGTGGCGTGACGCGCCAGTCGTCCTGGAGATACGGTTCCACGATCTGATAGCGGAAATAGTATTTTGGCGCGACATTCACCTGTTGGAAAGAAGCGATCCTCCCGAGCAGAAGATCCGCAAAAGCATTGCCGGTTCCCACCGCGGTATTACTGGAGTCGAAGGTCAACACCCCCTGGGTTGAGCCGTAGCTGCTCTGCTCGTTTTTTTGCGCTATCGCTACATACGCGCCGAACTGCAGGTTATGTTTTCCGATTAACTTGGTTACGTTATCTCGCAGCGTGTAGGTAGGGTTGGCATTGTTCCATGGGATGTACGCCTGGCCCTCGGAAAATCCGCCACCGTAGGCTCCGCCCCCGGTGAGAACAATGTCTGGCGCCTTGCCCCCGAAACTGGAAAACAATCCAGGCAGGCCGGACGGCCGGGCAATCACACCGGGACCAGTATTCGTCAGAAAAATGTGGTCGGCCGTATAGCTGGCAACAAACTCGTTGAGGAGCGATGGATTCAACGTGGAGGTTAGCCGAGCCACGGCGCCCGTCCCTGGGCCCACGAACCGCGTCTGAACCGTGGGGAAACTAAAACCTCCCCACAGCGTAGTCGGCGTAACCGTATCCCACGAATCGTGGATGTAGCGGAACGTCAACCGCTCGTTGGCGGTGAAGTTATGATCCAGGCGGACCAATTCCTCGCGCCAATGTGTGGGTTGTGAGGGAGAAGCGTTAAAGCACGCGATTCCGCCGCAGGCTGATGCGGGAGCATTGGGCTGCGGAATCATTGCCAGGAGTGCTTGAGCACTTGGATCGATGGCAACATGCGTAACGTCTGGAACGTTTGGGCAATCGCTGGTGAAGCCGCTGCCAGCGGCACAAATATCGCTAAAGTCTGCGAAACCAGGGGTGCTATTGGAAGCCTGCCCGCGCTCGGCTAAAGACGGAACAGAGGTAAGGAAGACCTGGCCGGGAACCAAATCACGGCGCCACTCCTGGGAAAAGAAAAAGAATGTTTTTTCCTTGTTGGTATTGTAATGGCCCGGAATAAAGACCGGGCCGCCGATGGTATATCCGAAATCATGTTTCTTGAACTTGGGAGCGCCCACGGGTTTGCCGGTATTAGGATCCGTTGCCGGGTCAAAAAAATTGCGCGCATTGAAAAAATCATTGCGTCCGAAATAGTACACATCCCCATGAAACCGGGTGGTACCCGCCCTTGTTTCCACTTCCACGGTACCCGAACCGCTTCGGCCGTACTGCGCGCCATAGTTGGACGTCAGCACCTTCACCTCGGCGATAGCGTCTATGCTCGGGTACACATTCAGTGTGTGGTTGCTCCCGTTGTCCATGTTATCGCCGCCATCCACTTCCCAGTTGTTGTACTCGGTGCGCCCGCCGTTAACGCTGAAATCAGCGTTTCCGTAGACTCCAACGGTGCCCTCGTCCTGTCCGGTTTGGTTGGTGACACCGGGCGCTAGAGTCGCGAGCTGCGTGAAGTTGCGACCGTTCAGCATGAGCTGATTAACCTGCGTTCCGGTTATGGTGTTGCTCAGGTCAGACGACTGTGTCTGCACTTGCGCTACGTCTTCCCCGGTAACGATGATCTCCTCGCTCATGGTGCCGACCGTAAGCGGCACGTCTGCGCGCGCTTTTTCCGCAACGTCCAACTTAATTTTCTGCGCGGTGTACCTCTGAAAGCCTTTTGCCGTGACCGTCAGGTTGTAGGTGTCGCCTGGTACTCCGGCGATGACGTAGACGCCATCCGAATTCGTTGTCGTGCTGCGGGTTATACTGCCCGCGGTGTTGGTCAATAGCACGTTGGCGCCGGGAACGGCTGCGCCGGATTTGTCAATGACCGTGCCACTGATGTAGCCGGTGTCCTGGGCATACGACGCGCATGGCATCAGGAGGGTTATGACCAATGCGCATAGAAGGCCGACGGCAGAGGCGGCCTTGGGGAGAATGGTCACGGACGCGCGAGGTTGGAAAGAGTGCGAATGTCCCTTCACGGTAGTACCTCCGAAATTTTCAGACTTGATTTACAGGATTGTGAGGGAGAATGCGCCCGGCAAGACGGGCACGTCAGGCTCGTGATTCGCCGGAGAGAGTTCATTCGGCCACAGCCCCCACCACTCGACCAGGGAAAGATTGCACCGGGAACTTATTAAATCGAGTTAATAAAGCATAGAAGTGCTGGTGTCAAGCGGGATTTTTTGATTCCATTTTTGTGGCTCTTGCCATCTGTTTCTGTAGCATGACGAAGCATGCCCACTTCTCTTCTTCTCTCCGCGCTTAATCCTGCTGAAAGGCCGATTGCTCGCCGTCGCCGCTTGAATTCCGGCGAGCGCTGCCGGAGACTACGCGTCATGAACACCGGGGCCCTGGTACTCGTTTTGGCTGCCAATTTCTACGCTGCCACTCTCGCAGGCGGCTTACGAGCCTTACGCTTGGCGGAACCGTCGCTTCGCTGGTCCGTCGCGCAAGCCAGCAGCGCCGGAGCGAACAGCCCCGGCGTAGCCGATGTGCAAAAAACTTTCGCGGAAGGAGAGGCCGCGCTGCAGCGTGGCGAACTGGAGACTGCCGAGGCAGCCTTTCGTAAAGTGCTGTCTGCTGATTCCCGCGCGGGCGCCGCCTACGCCAACCTTGGCGTCATCGCCATGCGCCGCAAAGATTGGGACCACGCGTTGTCGCTGTTGCAAAGAGCGGAGCAGCTCGAGCCAAAAATGGCTGGCATCCGCTTGAACATCGGCTTGGTCAAATACCGGAGTGCCGACTACGCCGGAGCGATCGCGCCGCTCGCCTCGGTGGTTCGGGATCAGCCGGAATCCCAGCAGGCGCGCTACCTGCTCGGCCTATGCGATGTCTTCACGGAACATTATGCAGACGCGGTTGCCGCGCTTGAGCCGCTCTGGTCTCGACAGTCCAACGATTTCATGTACCTCTATGTTTTGGGAATCGCAGCTCACAACGCCAATCAGAAGGAACTGGACGAGAAGGCGCTCAGCCGCCTGGTGGAGATCGGCGGGAGCAAGCCGGAGTTTCACTTGATTCTCGGCAAGGCCTACCTGAACCGCGAAGAACCGGACAAGGCGTTGCTTGAACTGCAGCGCGCCGCGGCTGCCAACCCCAATCTGCCGTACCTGCATTTCAGCCTGGGTGTGGCGCATTTGCGGCTTAACCACAATGAGGAAGCGGAGGCGGAATTCCGAAAGGATCTGGCCGTCGAGCCCGACCTCGCCGACACTTACGAGCAGCTCGGGCAGCTCTATCAACGCGCGGGAAACGATGAAGAAGCCGCGCGCTTCTTTCACGAAGGTCTGAGGCGCAACGCGAAGATGCCCGGGTCGCTTTTCGGCCTGGCGAAAGTTTACATGCAGCAGGAAAAATACAAAGAAGCGCTGCTGGTGATCGATTCAGCCGTGCGGCTCACGCCCAACTATCAAGGCGTGCACTACGTGCGTGGCCAAGTGCTCGCGCGGCTTGGGCGCCGCGAAGAAGCGCTAGCCGAATTTGCCACGGCGAAAAAAATCATTAGTGCGGATCTTGGCAAACGCCGCGAGGCGCTCAGTGATGAGCGCATACCGAATCCAGAACTCGCGCAGCCCCCGCAACAATAAACCCACAAATCGCTGTACTGCCCCTGAACTTATTCCGACCCAACGCGAAGGCTGTGTCACGTACTAAATATCTGGCGCTTGCCACAAGCCGCGCCCGTTCTCGATGCGCTCGGCGACGGCGAGCACCAACTCCTCCTCATATGGCCGGCCGATTACCTGCACGCCGATCGGCAGTCCCTCCGCGGAAACGCTCGCGGGCACGGTCACTCCCGGAAAGCCAGTCAAGTTAAGCCATTGCGAAAAGCGCATTGTGTCCCGATAGCAGTGCTTCGCACCCGGCCGCCAGGTTCCTTCGCCGTGCCGAAACGCTGTTGTCGTGGAAACCGGGGAGAGCAGAATCGGCACATCACGCATTTGGCGCAAAATTTTTGCGCGCAGCAGATCGCGCTCCGCGCACGCGCTCAGCAACGCATCGAGCGTCACCGGCGCCTCCGCAAACTGCATATACTCGCGAAAAATGCGGCTCAGTTTATCTTTGTGCCCGGCCACGCTCGGTTTGAATAGATGTGCGATCACTGGCCCGAAAAAGAACCACCAAAGCTCGATGGCGCGCTCCAGGCCCTCGAGCCGCATCGGTTCGACCACAAATCCCTGCGCCGCCAAATCGTTTGCCGCTTTCTGCAAAGCTGCATGGGTTTCTGCGTCCACTTTGCCGAGCGCATTGCTTTCCAGGACGCCGACACGCAAACCTTTTAGCTGCGCGTCATTCACGGTACGAAGCGGTACGGGCGCCGACAAAGCGTCGCCTGGATCCGGTCCTGCCATCACTTCAAACAAGGCGCGCACATCGGCAATCGTCCGCGCCATCGGCCCCACCACGCCGATCCAAGAAAACGCCCCGACGCCCTCGGGAAAGTGCCCTGTGGCAGGAATTCTTCCAGGCGTCGGCTTCAAGCCGCATATGCCGCAAAAGTGCGCCGGTACGCGAATCGAGCCGCCGCCATCGCTGCCCACGCCGCCCACCGAGCATCCCGATGCAATGGCTGCCGCTTCACCGCCGCTCGAGCCGCCGGCACTGTGCGACAAATTCCAAGGGTTGCTGGTCTTTCCGCTGACCAAATTATCCGTTTCGTACGCCATCAAATATTCCGGAGTGTTCGTGTTGCCCAGAACGATCGCTCCGGCGGCTTTCAGCCGGGAAGCCAGAGTAGAATCTGCCGCCGCAACATAATCCTTGCGCGACAGAGAGCCTGCTGGGCAAGGCCACCCTGCCACGTCAATGCAGCTCTTGAGCGTAACGGGAACTCCCAGCAGCGGACCGAGCGCGCTTCCTCGCTGCACCGCGTCTTCTGCGCGGCGTGCTTGCGCGCGCGCTGCCTCTGCGTCGAGATGCACGAAGGAGTTGAGTTTCGGCTGCACAGCCGCGATGCGTTCGAGGTGCGCTGCGACGATTTCGACTGGAGAGAGCTTCTTCGACCGGATGCTCTCGCTGACATCCGCTATGCTGGCGTAGTGTAGTGGCTTCACGTGTGACCAGTGAGCGTATGAGGGTCTTTTCGACGCGTCAAGGTTCCGTGCATCCGCGATTTCAAAGCAACGCTCATTTATCTGCGAAATCGTAGCTTGACGCTGCCTGTCGGAGCCGTGAAAATCGACGTGGTCTCGAAGCGTGGTGGTCTGTGCCGCGCTCCGGACGATTCGTATAGGACAAAAAATTCATGCGACGTGTGCACCGGCTCGGAAAAACGCAAGCCTCGCCCGGGACTGAAGCGAAGGGAAATGAGGCCGAAGCTTTTCGCAACAACACCCTCGGCGTCGCCTACATGAACCAGCAGAAATTCGCCGAAGCGCAAAAATATTTTGAGAAGGCCCTCGCTGCCGACCCGAAATTTGCCATCGCTCGCTTGAATCTCGGCATCGCTCTCCTCAGCCAGCAGAAGCTCGAGCCCGCTCGCGCCGCCCTCGAGGAAGCGGCGCGCCTTGTGCCCAGCGACGCCTACACCTGGTACAACCTCGGCCTCGTCTACAAAGACACCGGCGAAACCGAAAAAGGCATCGACGCATTTCAACACGTCACGCAGCTTTCGCCGGAAGCGGACGCGCATTATTTTCTCGGCTACCTTTACACGCAGCTCCAACGCTACGACGAGGCCATCGCCGAATTCCAGAAGGCGCTCGCCGTGTTTCCGTATCACGCCTCTTCCGAATTCGGCATCGCGCGCGCGTATCAGCGTAAAGGCGACAACGATGCTGCGCGGCAGCATCTCGCGCGTTTTCAGAAAATCACCACGGAGCATCTTGGCGCGCCCTTCGGAGCAGGCTACGGCGATCAGGGCCGCTTTTCGCTCGCCGAACTGGGCCGCAGCAGCGTGTTGACGGCACCGTCCGCGATCTCAGTCAGCTATAAGGAGCAGCCAGTAGTCGTCGCTCCCGCAGGCGGCCGTCCCAAACTTCCCGGGCCCAGCACCGGTGCGTGCTTTCTCGATTACGATGGCGACGGCAAGCCTGATTTGTTTTTGGTCAGCGCTTTGGCGGACGGCACCAGCCGCTTGCTGCACAACACCGGCGATGGCCACTTCGTCGACGTCACCGACGAAGCTGGCCTCGCCCTGAAGGGCAGCGGCCTCGGCTGCGCCGCAGGCGATTTCGACAATGACGGCCACACAGACATCGCGGTTTGCCTGACCGATGGTGTGCACCTGCTGCACAACAAAGGGAATGGCAAGTTCGAGGATGTGACGCAAGCAGTCGGAATTCGCCGCGAGCCAGGATGCGTTGGCACCACGTTCGTCGACTACGATCACGATGGCGACTTGGATTTGTACATCACTATGCAGCCCACAGCGGCCACGTCAGCCGAGCCGAGACGGCCCAATGTCTTGTGGCGAAACAACGGAAACAGCACCTTCACTGACGTTTCCCAACAGACCGGACTGGACTTTGACGCCACCGGCGCGGGTCTGGTGACCTCTGACTTCAACAATGATCGCGCCATCGATTTTGTTTTTGCCGGCGGCAGCCAAGGCGCGGCAATCTACCTGAATCCGCGCGACGGGAAATTCTCTTCGCTGTCCGGCATCGATTTCGCAAAAGAAAATCTTCCACCCGCGGTGGGCGTAGTCGCCTTCGATTTCGATAAAGACGGCTGGATGGACCTCGCATTCACGCACGCTGGCGCGCCCGGCATCAGCTTGTGGCGCAACGTCGAAGGCAAGCGCCTCGAGCGTGTCAACCTTCCCAATCTCGGCTGGCAACGCGGATGGGGGCTCTCCGCGATCGACTACGACAACGACGGCTGGCTCGATCTCGTTGCTGTCGGGGAATCCAGCTCCGGTGGCGAACTGCGCCTGCTGCGCAATCTCGGCGCGCCCGGCTTCGCGGATGTCACGCGTCAGGTGCATCTCGACGCCATCAAGCTTTCGCAGCCCCGCGCCATTGCCGTCGCCGACGTGTCTGGAAATGGCGCCGCTGATTTAGTCGTCACACAACTCGCCGCACCGCCTGTTCTACTCCGCAACGTGGGCGGGAATCAGCACAACTGGATGCGCGTTGACCTGAAGCCGCTGAACGACAACAAAAGCGGCATCGGCACCAAGGTCGAAATTTACGCCGGCCCGCTGTACCAAAAGTGGGAAGTGCAAGGCGCGTCGGGCTATCTTGGGCAAAACGCTCCGACCATCCTCGCCGGCCTCGGCGCCGAGCATAACGTCGAAGTCGTGCGCCTGCTGTGGCCCACCGGCGTTCCGCAGGACGAAATCAATCTCGTCGCCAAAAAGGAACACAGCATCGGCGAACTCGATCGCCGCGGCAGCTCCTGTCCGGTTTTGTTTGCCTGGAACGGCCATGAGTACGAATTCATCGCCGACATGATTGGTCCCGGCGTCGTCGGCCACTGGGTCGCGCCCGGTGAACGCGACGTCCCCGATCCAGACGAATATTTGAAGGTCAACGCGCGCAACGTGCGCGCTCGCAATGGCCTGCTCAGCTTCCGCTTCATGGAGCCGATGGAAGAGACGGTCTACCTCGATCAAGTCCGCCTGCTGGCCATCGATCACCCTGCTGCGTACGACGTCTATCCCAACGAGCGATTCGTCAGCGCCCCGCCATTTCCCGAATTTCGAGTTATCGCTAGCCGGGACGCGCATCCACCCGTAGGCGCTTGGGATGATCACGGCAACGATGTGCTTTCGCTCATCGCCAAGCCTGACCGCAAATATGTCACCAACCTCGAAGAGATGCCCTTCGCCGGTTTCGCAAAATTGCACTGGCTCGAGCTCGATCTCGGGGCATGGGATGCCGGCAGGCCGCTGCGCCTGATCATCGATGGCTACACCGACTACTTCACGGCCACTTCCATGTACGCCGCCGATCAAGCCGGCATCAAAGTAATCGCTCCGTATGTTGAAGCTCTCGACGCGCAAGGGAAGTGGGTGCGCGTAATCGACGACATGGGCTTTCCCGCCGGACTCGAACGCACCATGGTGGCCGATCTCACCGGCAAGTTGCCGCAAGGCACGCGCCGCATTCGCATCGTCAACAACCTGAAAATTTATTGGGATTCGATTCGCATCGACCAAACTCCCGAGCAGCCCGACGTCCGCGTCGCGGAAGTGCCGTTGGCTGACGCCGCGCTGGACTTTCTCGGCTACCCGCGAGAAATTCGGCTCACTCCCGCCAGCGACACCACGTATTCCTACGCGCACCGCAGCATGAGCGGTCCTTACGCGCGCGCCGCCGGCAATTACACGCGTTACGGCGATGTGCGTCAGCTATTGGGAAAGCCGGACGACCGTTTCGTTGTGTTCAGCTCTGGCGAGGGCGTCAAGCTCGATTTCGATCCGCGCAATCTTCGCGCCCTTCCCACAGGCTGGGTCCGCGATTATTTCTTCTACGCCAACGGTTTCGAGAAGGATCTCGACTTCTACGCCGCCCACGCGTTCACCGTCGAACCACTGCCGCGCCACACGCTGCTTCCATATCCGTACCCTGAAGGCAAAGATTACCCCGGCGATGCCGAGCACCTGCGCTACCAGCTCGAATACAACATCCGTCAGCGCTCCGACCGCATGCCATCAACCCTGCGCTACCACTACATGCCCTAGTCGCAATTATTTGGAGTGCGGCGGTCTTGTTTAGCCTGAGCCGCGAAGGGCCGCCCGCTTGCAGATAGCGACTCGCACCTCTAAATCACTCACAATCGCCACGGCCAACCTAATCGTCATCCTGAGACCCGGCGCATTTCAGCCGGGCCGAAGGACCTCAATCGATGGCGGCTACAAGACACAGCTTCGGCGCCCCCCGAACGAAACCTCAATCCTTCTCTTTTAATAGCGCCTCCCGTATCGCCTCCAATTCCTTCTTCTTCTCTTTATCCACGTCAGGGAAGGCCAAATCCAATCCGTCCAACGCTTCGACAATCGCTGACGCTATCACCAGTCGCGCGTACCATTTGTTGTCCGCCGGGATCACGTACCATGGCGCGCGCTTCGTCGCGGTGTTCTGCACCATCTCCTCGTACGCCTCGTGGTAATCGTCCCAGAATTTCCGCTCCTTAATATCGTCCATCGAAAACTTCCAATTCTTCTTCGAATCTTCCAGCCGCTCCAAAAATCGCTTCTTCTGTTCCTCTTTCGAGATGTACAGGAAGAATTTTCGGATCACCACGCCGTTCCGTGTCAAAAACCGTTCGAACGCATTGATGTCTTCATACCGGTCTTCCCAGATGTGCTTCGTCACCAGTTCATCCGGCAATTTCTCCGCTTTCAAAAGTTGCGGATGCACCCGCACGACCAGCACTTCCTCGTAATACGACCGGTTGAAAATCCCGATCTTCCCGCGGCTGGGCACTACCTTGTGTTCCCGCCAGAGAAAATCGTGTTCCAACTCGTCGTTGGTCGGCGCCTTGAACGCATACACGTCGCATCCCTGCGGATTTATTCCGGACATCACATGCTTGATCGCCCCGTCCTTGCCCGCCGCATCCATGCCTTGAAAAATCAGCAACAGAGCCCACAGATCCTGCGCGTAGAGCTTCTCCTGCATCTCCGCGAGCAACTCGCTGCTGCGCTCCACCATGCTTTGCGCAGCTTTTTTTGATTTCACGCCGTCGGTGTCGCCGGGATCAAAATCCTTCAGCAGGAATTGTTTCCCATCCGTGATGCAATAGGGAGAAGCTATGCGAGCCGCTTCCTTAAGAAGTTTGCTAGCTTTCATAGTGTCCGCAGTGTAGCGCACACCGCCCCGCCGCAACATCCGCGTAGCACTGTAGAGGCCGGGCTTCAGCCCGGCCAGCGTGTTTCCGCTAAAATAAGTGCTCCTGCCGTCCCGTCGGACCTTTCTTCTAGAAGAACGAGCCCAGCCCCCAGCCAAACATCGTCAATCGGTTGCTTACACGAAAGAGAGACCCGTTCGGCATCAGTACCGATCGATTCAGCCGCAAAATGTTCACCGCGTAGTACGCACGGAAGGGAACTCCAAGTCCCGGTATCGTCCATCGCAGCTCCAGGCCCGTCGATCCGTGGAGAATCCCATTTGTTGCCTGAGCAAGCCATGGCTGGGACGGCCCCAGCCAGTTCGGGAGCATCAATCCCGAACCCAGGTCAAAAAAGCCTACGGCTTCCGTTCCCTCCCGCACCTTCACTCGATATTCGAGATTCATCGCTCCGACCAAATTCGCCCCCGCGGGAGCCGTGGAATATTGTGTCGCTCCCGTCGATGACACGGTAGACACGATAGCCGAAGGCCCCAACTCGCCATAGTTCAAGCCGCGCACGTACGTGTCTCCTGCAAACAAGCGCGAGGTTAGCGGCATATCGCCGGAATAGCTGCCCGCGCCGGAGAATATCGTGCGAAAAGCCCACGAATTCTGGTTATTCAGCAATGGATCACGCACGACTCGGCCGTACTCGAAGTTCGAACGCACCACATTCTCGCTTCCGCCCAGCCATCCCCCAGAAACCGAATCGGCAAAAGAGATTCGTTGATCCCCGGTGTTGCGCGTCCATCCCATTCCTACAGCATGGCTCGAAGTTGCCGCGTTCACGTCGCTCGCGGGAAGTCCTGTCAGCCCCGTTGGCATCGCCAGGGAATACGATGTTAGGGAGTGCGACAAAGTATAATTAACGCTAAATGTATCCACGTTCGAAAGCGCGTAGCTCCAATCCGCGGTAATGCCTTCCGTTCGCTGGTTGTAGAAGGGACCCTGTACGCTTCCCGTCAATTTCGGCCGCAAAAACGTGTCGAACACTGAAAGCGCGAGCGAGCCTCGCGAGCCGAAGACGCCTTCTTTCGCAAAAGTCAGCGCAAGGTCCAGTATCTCCGGGCCCCCCTCAATTTTTGACGTCAGCAACTCTTCGCGATCCAAAATGTTAAACAAAGAGTACGCAATACCCAGCGTACTACCGAACTGGCCAGTCCCGCCCATCAGCGACACTCGTTGTAGCCCCAGCTCTTCGACATGTATCGTGACGTCCAGCGTATGCGTCATATCGTTCGGCGTAATCTGAATATCAGACTTCTTGATTGGCTTGAAATAACCGGTGCGTGCCACGCGGCGCAGCCCCGCTTCCAACGATAGGTCGTCCAGGGGCTCTCCCTCTTTGATCCCAATGCGCCTGCGGAAGTAGCGGTCCGGAAAATAATGAAGCCCGCGAAACTCCAGTCGCCGAACGGTGTACGCCGGCTCGGAGCTGATATCCAGCCGGACTCGAACCGTGTGCGCCCCTGTGTCCATCTTTCGGTCGACTTCCACGTCACGAAACGACTCGGCATTTCCGTGCTTCGTCCTATTGTGTATTCGCGTCTGCCATGCGCGACGCAAATCCTCTACCTTTTGCGCTGAGTACACCGGCGCTGCTCCAGTATTCGTTGGCGCAACGTTTGCCCCCGGCTCCATCCCCGCTGCTTTCTTCAGATCCGCACTCGTTGTTACGGAATCTATTCGATACAACGGACCTGCTTGGACTGGGATTGCCACTGTCAAGCGTTCGTCTTTGGCCTTGTGCGGCCAGGGAAGCCAGTGTCGCGACTCATCTTCGTACTGACCGATCTTGGCTTCGCCGACCCGCGCCTCCGGATAACCGTGATTCTGGTAGTACGTCAGCAATCGTTGGCGGTCTTCTTCAAACGCTCCGGGGGTGTACGCGTCCTTCCCACGCAGGCCGGAAAAAAAGGACCCGGGGGAAACGTTCTTCATCTGCTGCTTTAACACTTTGTCTCGAACAGCCGGATTGCCTTCGAACGTAATGCGCCCGACCGGTACATGCGGTCCATCGCTGATTTGAAACCGCGCGACCACTGTCGCTTGCGACGATTCCACCATGTCAAGTCGAACATGCGCGTCCGGGTGGGCCAGTTCCTTGAGCGCAGATTCAATCGTCTTCGCGACCCGATCGAGTGCCAACGGATTAGCTGGCTCCCCCAACTTCGGCTTCAGCTTCCTCTCCGCCAGCAACTTCTCGATTTGTGAGGTCGGAAGCAGATTCGATCCGCTGTATTCCACTTTGGTTAGAAACGGTAATTCCGGCACACAGAACGTGAGCCGAAAATGTTCGGAAGTTCTTCTCGCATTGCCAGGGGTATCAGCGATCGGTTCCAGGTCGGCTCGTACCGTTTCGAACCATCCCGTTCGCGCTAATGCCTGTACGTCGCGATTTGCTTTCGAGGTGTCGAACGCCTCGCCTGCTCGCGAAGCGATTTTAGCCTTTAGCGTTTCCGGAGAAATTCGTCGAAGGCCCGTGAACCTGATTTCGTCCACGCTCGCGCCGTTGTTTGCAACCAGCGTTGCCCCAACGACAGGTAGAGTTGGCCCAAGATTCAGATTTTGCGCGCGCAGCGTCGCCGCATCCAGCGACACTACTACACTAATTGTAACAATCCAGCGTCTAAGCACCGCTCCTCTGCACCAAGGAACCGATGCGTTAACGGATGGCGTCTACCACCACTTAGGTTGTACGCCAAAGCAAGCGCCCCGCTGCAGATAACCTGCAACGGCCCTCCCGTCTTGGTTTCCTCTCCACTGCTACGGTGGTCACTCTGTTAGCGTCCCATGAACGCTCCATCAAAACTGGGCGACCCAAGTCCAATCCGTGTAAAATCGCGCCGCATCGAGGAACGCCGCACTGCAAAGTGGGACAGCCATTTTTGGCTGTCCGCCGCGCTAACTGCGTCAGCTCCTCCATGTGCGACGACTTATTTATTGTGAATTCGAAAAGTTGCCGGTCTGCCCTACGTAGCACGGGCGACAACCTAACCTAAAAATGCCCACCCTAGCTCGCAAGCTCCGCGTCACCGACTACTTCACTCTCGCCTTCGGCACCATGGTCGGCGTCGGCTGGCTCGTGCTTATGGACGACTGGCTCGGCCGCGGCGGCCCGCTAGGTGCCGCGCTCGGTTTCGCTCTTGGCGGACTCCTGTTGCTCCCCGTAGGCTATGTCTACGGTCAATGGGTGCAGCGCCTGCCAGACGCCGCCAGCGAAGCCGCCTACACCGCGCAAGTCTTCCCGCCCATCGTCAGCTTTTTCACCGGATGGATAATGCTGCTCGCCTACTTCATCGTTTGTCCCTGGGAAGCCGTAGCCATCGGAAAAGTCGCCGCCTATATTTTCCCCTCGCTCAATTCCTTCGCTCTGTATAGCGTCGCCGGCCAGCCGGTCTTTCTTCCGCGCCTTCTATTAGGCATCGCCATGACCGTCTTTCTTGCCATCCTGAATTACCGCGGCATTCGCCTCAGCGCGACGTTTCAGAACTGGACCGCCTCAACCGTCATTTTTCTTTTTCTCCTGCTGCTTGGCATAAGCGCATGGCGCGGCTCTCCCTCCAACTTTCAGCCGCTCTTTCGCGCCACCCCGTTCGTCTCCATAGTCCTCACGCTACAAATCGTTCCATACTTTCTCACCGGTTTTGAGTCCGCTCCCAAATGCGCGGAAGAGGCCAATCCCGAATTTCACCGCAGCGGCTACACGCGCGCCATCGCCTCGGCATTGTTGGTTGGCGCCGGATTTTACGCGTTCTCGGTTGTGGCTGTCGGTTACATTGCGCCGTGGCAAACTCTGATCGGCAAGCGTTTCGCCACCGCCATCGCCTTCGAACAAGCCCTCGGCGCGCGCTGGCCGGTTCGCTTGATCCTGGTCATGGCTTTCTTCGGCCTCTTCCAATGTTTCAACGGCAACTTCGTCGCCTCCAGCCGCTTGCTTTTCGCCTACGGGCGTCGCCACACCATTCCCGAAGCCTTCGGTCGCGTCCACGAAAAATTTCAGACGCCTTCCATCGCCATACTCGTCATCGCCATCGCCAGCGTGATCGGCCTCCTGCTCGGCGACGCTCTGCTCGTCCCCGTTACTGAGGTTGGCTCGATGGCTTCCGCCCTCGGCTGGCTAGCATCCTGCGTGTCCTTTTTTCTCGTCGAACGAAGCCTCCGCTCCCGCGCTCTTACCTCGCTCGGCATCCTTGTCGCTACTTTCCTGCTGATTATGAAACTTGTTCCCACGCTCCCCGGCCACTTCACCCAAGCCGAATGGCTCGCCCTCGCCATCTGGCTCGTCCTGGGCGCCACCCTCCACCTTCGCTCCTCGCGTCCACGCACGGTTTCCGTCTTTGCACCGCGCGGCTAAGTCGCTGGCCCCTTGACAATGTCCATGAATTAACGTATATACACTAATGTGTTCTCCTGGGACGCTCGCAAGGCCCTCGGCAACATAAAGAAATATGGTGTTTCCTTCGAGGAAGCTGCCACGGTTTTCAGCGATCCCGAAGCACTAGACTGGGATGATTTCGAGCACTCGCCTTCCGAGAACCGCTCGATCAGGCTGGGTTTTTCCGTCTTGGGACGGATTCTCTTCGTCGTTTACACAATCCGGAGGCTGAAAGATGACAAAGAAACGATCCGCATCATCAGCGCGCGCCAAGCAACGCGCAAAGAGCGTCAGGCATATGCTCGATAGCGCCCTCAACCTTTCCGATATTCCCGAAGCCACCGACGAGCAGTTGCGCCGCGCCCGTCGCGTCGGGCGGCCCGTGACAGGCAATGCCAAGCAATTAATTGCCATCCGCATCGCTCCGCGACTTCTCAGCCGACTCCGTCGCTTGGCCGCGAAGCAGTCAAAACCCTACCAGACTCTCATCCACGAACTTCTGGAACACGCCGCGGGCAAGAGAGTGGCCTGATAAGACTGCGTCCTCCTCGTCTGAGCGAACTAACATGCGCATAACCGTTTCCCACAATCGTCCCAAAGAGGAGCTCATGCAGTCCGTGGATCGCTCCTTCACCGACCTGTTTCAAGGAATCGGCATCATTCCTGTGCAACTTGTTCAGGAACACAAGAGCTGGCAAGGCTCGACGCTGACCTTCGCCCTCACCGCCAAAATGGGCCTGATCAGCACACCCATCAAGGGCACCGTCGACGTCACCGACCGCGACCTCACGATCGACGTCGATCTCGGCATCCTCGAGCGCATGATACCCACCAAGAAAGCCCAGGAAGTAATAGGCCAACACGTTCGAGGTCTATTGAAATAACGTGCAGCGCAAAATATTTTGGATCTCATTTTCGGTCGTTGGTCTCATCGCTGACTTGGCATTGCCGTTTTGGTGGGCCCTTGTCGCGACGATCCCTATCGCCATCGTCAGTTGGTGGATTGCCTACCGCAGCGATTGGTTCTAGCGCTGCTTCGTCTCAGCGACGGAAAGGTGGGAGAAAACCCGACCCTCGTTGGGTTGAGTCTGCGGTATCATGTTCTCTTCGGAAAGCCGGTTGCGGATCCCAGCTCTGACGCGAATCCAAGCGAGGCGAGCCATGGCCATCGGCTCCTCCATACTCAACTTCCTTCCTCTGTTCCGTTCTACCTTCTCGAGGTTATGTCCATGCGATCACTTTCGGTTTCGCTTTTCCTCTAGGAACAATTCAGTGTGTGAGGGGCCGATGACATGTGGAATCCCTCGCGATTGCGCTTTCCGGTGCATGTCTACTGTGAGGTGATATATGGCGACGGAAAGTCATTCCGTGGAGTTTGCCGGAGGCAATCTTCCCGGACAACGTCACATTTGCGCTTTCTTCAACGGCCCTGACGAGGAATACAGGGTGCTTCGCTCGTTCTACAAAGATGGCTTCGACCGGGGGGATAAAGCCTTTCATCTCGTCAACCCCGAGCTACGCGAAGAACATCTCAGGCGGCTCGCCGAAGCAGGTATCAATGTGCAAGAGGCGATGGACAGCGGCCAATTGGAGGTGCGTCCGTGGCAAGACGCTCCGCTCCGCGGAGGCCGGTTTGACGAGGACATCTGGCTGGCGTCGTTCGAACAGATGCTCCAGTCTGGTGCGGCGGCAGGGTACACCCAGACAAGATTCCTGGGGCACATGGAATGGGCGCTCGTCGACTTGCCAGGCGTCGAAGACCTGATCGAGTTCGAGACGCGGGTCAACTACGTGACTCCTAAGTACGACGATATTGTGGTCTGCACGTATGATCTGTCGAAATTTCGCGCGAGCGTGGTGATGGACGCCCTGCGGACGCACCCGGTCGTAATTATCGGCGGCATCCTACAGGAGAACCCGTTCTTCATTCCCCCCGATCAGTTTCTCCATGAGTTGCGGGAGCGACAGTCGGTTCGCAAGAGCGCAGGCACGGCGAACTAAATGCCGATAGGCCCAGAAATGAGATCCCCTTTCGTATGTCTTCTATGCATGTGAGGTGATATATGGCCGTTAATCATTCCGTAGAGTTCGCCGGAGGCAATCTCGGCGGACATCGTCACATTTGCGCTTTATTCAACAGTATCGATGAGGAGCACAGGGTCCTTCGCTCGTTCTTCAAAGATGGCTTCGACCGGGGGGACAAGGCTTTCCACCTCGTCGACCCCGAGCTCCGCGAAGAACATCTCAGGCGGCTCGCCGAGGCAGGCATCAATGTGCATGAGGCGATGGACACCGGCCAGCTGGAGGTGCGGCGCTGGCAGGACGCTTACCTGCGCGGGGACCACTTCGACCAGGATGCGATGTTGGCGCTCATTGAAGAGGTGCTCCAATCGGCCGCCGCTGCCGGATACCCGCTCACCAGACTGGTGGCGCACATGGAATGGGCCCTGCTCGACAAACCCGGCGTCGATAATCTCGTGGAATACGAGACTCGCCTCAATTATGTCCTCCCCAAGTACGATGATCCGGTCGTCTGTACGTACGACCTGTCGAAATTTCCAGCCAGCCTGGTCATGGACATCATGCGGACGCACCCGGTCGTAATTATCGGCGGCATCCTGCAGGAGAACCCGTTCTTCATTCCCCCCGATCAGTTTCTCCTCGAACTGAAGGAGCGATGGTCGGTTCGCAAGAGCGCAGCCACGGCGAACTAAATGCCCACGGAATCGCATACGGAGAGCGTAGCGCTGCGCACGGCGCTCCGAGAGCTTGTAGCGCTCTCGACGATCCCGGCGGCGTGGGTGGGAAGAGAACCGCCTATCATTGCCGCCGGGCTCGCCGATGTGCTGGTCGGATCGCTGCAACTGGATTTCGCCTTTGTGCGCCTGTGTGATCCCAAAGGGGGCGCCGCAATCGAAGTCACGCGCGGGCACGCATGGAAAGCATTCCCCGAATGGCTCCGAACTCACGCGGGCGGCTTCGGCCAGTTTTCGTGTAAGGAAGTCGTTGCGGACCTTGGCGGCGAAGAGCCATGTCACGGTGTTGTCATTCCCATTGGTGTCCATGCCGAGGCTGGCCTGGTCGCTGCGGCGTGCACTCGCACAGACTTCCCTAGCGAAATTGACCAGCTGCTGCTTTCCGTGGCTGCCAATCACGCCGCGGCAGCGTTTCAGAACGCGCGCCTGCGCCACGAACTCGACGCTAAGGTGGCGGAACTCGGTCAAGCCCGCAACGAACTCGAGATGAAGGTCGCGGAACGAACCGCCGATTTGCAGAGGAGCGAGACCTATCTAGCGGAAGCGCAGAGGCTCAGCCACTGCGGCAGTTTCGCCTGGAACGTCGACACCGGGAGAATTTACTGGTCCGAGGAAACCTATCGGATCCTTGAATGCGATCCGGCGACCGAACCCACGCTGGAATTTATACTACAACGAACGCATCCCGAAGACAGAGCCCTCGTTCAGCAAGTCAGCAATCGGGCGCAACAAGAGAGGAGGCATTTTCATTTTGAACATCGCTTGTTGATGCCTAACGGCTCGGTCAAACATGTTGAGATCATGGCTCATGCGATAGAAGGGCACGAACCGGATAATTTTGGATTTGTTGGTGCGGTGCTGGACGTCACCGAGCGCAAGCAAGCCGAGCAGAAATTTCGGGGCCTTCTGGAATCCGCTCCGGACGCCATGATCGTGATGAATCGCCAAGGGAAGATCGTGCTGGTAAATGCGCAGGTGGAGGAGCTCTTTGGGTATCAACGGGAAGAGCTCGTGGGGCGAGCGATTGAGATTTTGGTGCCGGAGCGGTTTCGGGGCCGACACGCCGAACACCGCACCGGGTTTTTCGCTCAGCCTCGAGTGCGTCCAATGGGTGTTGGTCTGGAATTATACGGACGCCGGAAAGACGGCACCGAGTTTCCCGTGGAAATCAGTCTCAGTCCGCTGGAGACGGAGGAAGGCACGCTTGTCTCCGGTGCCGTTCGTGACATCACCGAGCGCAAGCGCGCAGAGGAGTCGCTGCGTAGGAGCGAGGCCTATTTGGCGGAAGCGCAGAGGCTCACCCATACAGGCAGTTGGGCATGCAATATCACCACGCGAGAGATACTTCACTCGTCCGAGGAGCATTCCCGCTTGTATGGCTTCGATCCGGACACGGGGATACCTTCATTCGAAGAATTTGTACAGCGTATTCATCCGGACGATCGGACTCGCGTCGTTGAAACCGCCGAGAGAGCTAACTCCGCCGGCAAGGATTTCGAGTCCCATTTCCGGGTTGTTCTACCAGACGGTACGACGAAATACGTGTACGGAATAGCTCATCCCGTTTTCAACGCGTCCGGCGATGTCGCCGAATTCGTGGGTTTCGTAATGGATGTCACCGAACGCAAGCAGGCAGAAGAAGAGCGCGAGAGACTGCGCCAGGTACAAGCGGACCTTGCGCACTTGAGTCGCGTGACCACGATGGGAGAGCTGACTGCCTCCGTGGCGCACGAGATCCGGCAACCGATTGCGGCAGCAGCGACAAACGCAAAGACTTGCTTATTATGGTTAGGGCGCGATGACCCCGACCTGCCAGAGGCACGCGAAGCCGCATCAAGAATAGTTAAAGATGTAACGCGCGCGGCCGACATCATTAGCAGAATCAGCTTGCTGTTCAAGAAGGGCGGGTTGCAGCGGGAGTTGGTGGATGTAAACGAACTCGTTCGAGAAATGGTTGTCCTGCTGCGCAGCGAGGCGAACCGCTACTCGCTCTCCATCCGCGCTGACCTTGCCGAACATCTTCCCAAGGTCATGGCAGACCGTGTGCAACTGCAGCAAGTCTTCATGAACCTCATGCTCAACGGCATCGATGCCATGAAGGGAACGACTGGCGGCGGCGAGCTTACCATCAAGTCGGAAGCCCGCGATGGTCAATTGCTGATCTCGGTCAGCGATACCGGTGTGGGATTGCCTCCGGAGCAGGCGGAGCAGATCTTCAAGGCATTCTTTACCACCAAGGACAACGGGACCGGTATGGGGCTGCCCATTAGTCGCTCGATTATTGAGTCGCATGGCGGCCGCTTGTGGGCGGCGGGCGCATCCAGTCGCGGCGCAACGTTTCAGTTCACCCTCCCCGCCACGCTTGTGGCCCATGCATAAACCTCCCAAGTTTGAAAAGAATGAGCCATGCGCGCGACTGCGCAGCCATTGGCGCCATTGGTGTTGACGTCCTTCTAGCCTCTCGTCAAAATGAGCATCTTGGGGTCGCGCAGCCGTGGCTACGAGGATGTCCTCCATCTCGGGGCTCCTGGGTACATGCTGGAACCTCTTCGCGAAGGCGCCGGCTTCACCTTTTACCGCGGCCGACGTACCACACCCACCGACAGTCCCACTCCCCAAGCCCCTCAATCGCAAGAAAGCACAACTGAATCGTAAGCTCCCTGACATTCAGCGCCGAGGTGGAGTTCAATGAAGATGGTCGGCATGTTGGGGATTTTGCTGCTCTCTTTAGGTCTGGGTTGTTCCAGGCAATCTTCGCGTGATCCCGTCACAGTGACGTTTCTGGATATTGAGTACGACACTCCCGATCGCCTGCCTGGTTTAGCTCAAGACCTGCAGGCCTTCACACAGGAAACAGGGGTCCGCGTTAAGCGCCTTCCCCGCCCAGAGGGCTCTCTAAATCAACTTGCGATGTGGAGAGAGTTACTCCAAAAAGGCGGCTCCACGCCTGATGTGTACGGAATTGACGTCATCTGGTCTGGAATATTTAGCCAGTATTTTCTGGATCTAAAGCCATACTTTGCCGACGAACTTTCCTCACAATATCCAGTGGTGGCCGCGAGCTACACCGTGGGTGACAAGCTGGTGGCAATGCCACGCCACGCCTATGTTGGTGTTTTGTTGTATCGCACTGATCTTCTGCGACGTTACGGGTATCGTCAGCCGCCAAAAACATGGGATGAACTCCAGACGATGGCCACCCGGATTCAGGCGGGTGAGCGCGCCAAAGGTCAGAAAGACTTTTGGGGCTATGTTTGGCAGGGGGGCGTCAGCGAAGATTTGACCTGCGCCGGTTTGGAATGGCAGATGAGCGACGGCGGCGGACGAATCATCGAAGATGACCGCACAATTAGCGTTAACAATCCTCGTGCCATCCGCGCATGGCAGCGCGCCGCGCGGTGGGTGGGCTCCATTTCACCGCCCGGCGTCGTGGCCTACGAAAAGTGGGATGCCGAGAACGTCTGGTTCTCGGGGAGGGCAGCCTTCCATCGGGCTTGGGTGTCGGATTATAGTCTGATTGCCTTTCATCGGCCTCCCAGCAACGCCACTGAGTATGGTGTAACCAGCATGCCGGGTGGCAGTACGGGACGCGCAGACACATTGGGAGGAAGCGGTTTGGCGGTCTCCCGAACTTCGACACATCCCCGGGAAGCGCTGGAGCTGATTCGATTTCTTCTGCGAAGGGACGCCCATCTCATGCGTGCAAGCGCGAACTCCGAGGCCCTCAAGGGATTCGAGCTATATGATCTACCTGAAATCCTCGAACCGTATCCTGAGTTTGCGGCTTCGAGGCAACACCCAGGACACGTGGTGGCACGTCCTTCCATAGTGTCGGGCGAGAAATACGAGGATGTGAGCAGAGCGTACATCCGGGCACTGCATTCCGTCCTAACTGGGAGAGAGACTCCGTCGGGTGCGGCGGCAGCTTTGGAAAAGGAACTGATTCAAATCACCGGTTTCAAGGCGGAATCGCCGTCCAATTGAGCGCATCTTTTGAGGGTTTCTTCCGAGTTCGTGCGCCGACGATCGAGCGCGTATCTTGAGGAAAGCAATAGGGAGTCACAAGTGCTCGGGAAACTTGTCGGATGGGCGAAAAAAGTTGGCGAGAGCACTTTCCGCCTGCATCGCTTCAATATCGGTCCTCGTTTAACGCTTTGCTTTCTTTTCATCACCTTGGCGCTGTTGGTGGGAAACGCGATCTCGCTTTGGCAATTCCACCTCGCCCGGACCCAGGCAGATCGTCTCAACGGTGTCGACCAGGAGCTAATCGCCGTATTGCAGGCTCACACCAGCCTCATGTCCTTTTATGAAAGGCTGGGTGTGCTCGCGGATTCCGAGGACAGCGGCGAATTGGTTAGGGAAGTGGAAGCTGTTCGCAACGCCATCCTTCAGGAGAGTCAGCGCAGTAGAGACGCCCTCAGCCGTCTGCCGCCCGAGGTCCAACTGGATCCGGCGCTGCTGCCGACCCTTTTGTCAATTCAGGACTCTCTCCCCGCGGAGCTTGAGGCCATCACGGCCTTGGCTAAATCTAACGAGTGGAACGCCGTTCGTTTGCGGCTGGCGAACCAAGTGCGCCCGCTAGAGTCCAGGAGTTCGGAGCTCGTCGAAAACATTGACCGCGAGGTCGGTGCGGAGCGGGCGCAAGCCGTCTTGAATATTGGGCGGGCTCAACAGCGAATTCTTTTGATTTTGACGACAACAGCCGTGTTGACGCTCCTGTTCGCCACCTTCCTCGGCTCGGCCATCACGCGCAGTATCACTCAGCCACTAGGGCGATTGATGGAAGGCTCCACAGCTTGGGCGAGAGGTGATTTCAGTCATCGGGTACCCGCAGGGGGTAAGGACGAAATCGCCCGCCTCGGGAGCGTCTTCAACGACATGATTGTCAGAGTTCAAGAGCTCTACCGCGAGCTGCAAAGAAGAGAGACGTACCTCGCGGAGGCTCAAAAACTCAGCCACACCGGCAGCTTCAGCTGGAACGTTTCGACTGGTGAGATCCGCTGGTCCGAGGAAACCTTTCGGATTTTCCAATATGACCGAACGACAAAACCAACCGTCGAACTTATTCTCAACCGCGTTCATCCGGAAGACGCGGCCCGCGTGAAGAAAGCGATCGAGAATGCTGCCATGAACGGAAGCGATGAACTTGAGTACCGCTTGGTGATGCCGGATCATTCCGTGAAATTTGTTCATTTTGTATCTCATACGTTGAGCGATGAATCGGGGAGAATCGAGGTTGTTGGAGCGGTCATGGACGTCAGCCAGCGGAAGCAGGCCGAGCAGAAATTCCGCGGGCTTCTAGAATCCGCTCCGGATGCAATGATCGTCATGAATCGGCAGGGCAAAATCGTGTTGGTCAATGCTCAAGTCGAGAAGCTGTTTGGGTATCGGCGGGACGACCTCCTAGGGCAAGAGGTTGAAATTTTGGTGCCGGAACGATTTCGGGACTCACACCCACAACACCGCAAGGGGTTCTTCGACCAGCCTAGGGTGCGGCCAATGGGTGAAGGTCTGCAGCTGTACGGACGGCGGAAGGACGGAACGGAGTTTCCCGTGGAAATCAGTCTCAGTCCCCTCGAGACGGAAGAGGGCACGCTTGTCTCCGGCGCTGTCCGCGACGTGACCGAACGCAAGCGCGCCGACGAAGCGCTGCGCGAGGCGCAGGCGAATCTGGCACGCGTCAGCAGGGTAACCACTATGGGAGAGCTGACTGCCTCGCTGGCGCACGAGATCCGGCAACCGATTGCCGCGGCGCTCACCAATGCCAAGACCTGCCTGCGCTGGATCGGACGCGATCAGCCTGATTTGGCAGAGGCACGCGAAGCAGCCGCGAGAATCATCAAAGACGTAACCCGTGCGGCGGACACCATTAGTAGCATCAGCTTGCTGTTCAAAAAGGGCGCTCTGCAGCGGGGGCTGGTGGATGTAAATGAACTCATTCGAGAAATGATCGTCCTGCTGCGCAGCGAGGCGAACCGCTACTCGCTCTCCATCCGCACCGAACTTGCCGACGACCTTCCCAAGGCGATGGCAGACCGTATCCAACTGCAGCAGGTTTTCATGAATCTTATGCTCAACGGCATCGAGGCCATGAAGGGAGCGCCGGACGGAGGTGAACTTGCCATCAAGACGGAGGCCTGCGACGGTCAACTTATGATCTCCATCAGCGATACCGGTGTGGGATTGCCCCCGGAGCAGGCGGACCAGATCTTCAACGCATTCTATACAACCAAGGACAACGGGACCGGTATGGGGCTGCCCATCAGCCGGTCAATCATCGAGTCGCATGGCGGCCGCTTGTGGGCCGCTAGCGCCTCCGGGCGCGGCGCGACGTTTCACTTCACCCTGCCGGCGAGCGTCGTGGCCCACGTATAATCTGCCAATTGCTCCCACCAGATCATCCAGGACATGCCTGTTCCCGAACCCGAAAATCCGCCGAGAGCCCCTCACCCCGACTTGCGTACATAAGCAGAGGAGCAGTCCTTTAAGCTGCCCGCGGTGACGCCGCGGCGCTTTACGGACTTGCCGCCGCCGCCGTGTATACTCGAGTGTTCAATTTATGATTCCTTTTTTGCATCTCGGCCCAATCACTATTCCCACCTTCGGCTTGATGGTGGCTTCCGCGCTGCTCGTCTCCGCCTACGTGCTGCAATGGGATTTCGATCGCCGGCGCGCGCAACTCCAGAGCATCCCGGGCTACAAAGGGCAGCGCGACGAAGGCTTTCTCATCATTGGCGTGGCGGGAATCGCTGGCCTCATCGGTGCGCGGCTCTATCACGTTCTGGAAAGTCCCACCGAATTCTTTGC
>WNFR01000254.1_pt1 | contig 53569 bp, 50 predicted proteins | sample 5400221 | NCBI WGS metagenome assembly WNFR01 (sample SAMN13153357, study PRJNA577476) | soil metagenome | isolation source: 40 cm soil under Madrone tree | place: USA:California | collected 2016-06-14
ATAGCCGCGCCGACCCGAGCCGTTCTGGCTGCGGTCCGACCAGTGCCCGCGGCCGCCCGAACGCAGCCCGATACGCGCCAATTCCCACCACCGCCACCCACTCCGGCCGATACCGCTTCACCTTCCGCTCGAGCCGCCGTCCACCCGCGACGAACTCATCCTTGCTCAGCTCGGCGGCCGTCGCCGTCGCGCGCGCCACGAGATTCGTGATCCCGTAGCCCCACTCGAGCAGCGCCCGCTCCTTCCACGGCTTGAGCACGCGCGGCGTGAACCCGGCGGCGCACAGCACGGGCCAAAACCGGTTCCCGGGCCGTGCAAAGTGATGGCCAGTCGCGCCCGAGTAGAGTCCCGGATTGATGCCACAGAACAACACGCGCAGCCCCGGCGCGATCACGTCCCGCACCGTGCGACCCGCCGCCGCAAGCACCTCGGCGCGCGTGGGACGCCGGGGTTCAGTCAAGTCATCCTGAGCGCAGCGAAGGATCTACCGCGCCGGCGTAATCATCAGATTCCGATACTCCACGGGCCCGTGATCCCCCTGCAGCATGATCGGCCCCGGCGTCCCTTCCTTACTATCCAGCGCCCCGCCCGTCGGCCCCGGAATCTCCTGTTCCGAAATGATTCGCTTGCCGTTCAGCACCACCGTCACGAGCCGGCCCACCAGCGTGACGTCGAGCGTCTCCCATTTGCCGGCGCCGTTGGACGCGTTCTGATTCGGAATGAGAAAACCGTAGATCGCGCCGAGGCCGCCCGTGGCTTCCGCATCGGCGTTGGTGACGACCGAGTCTTCGACCTGCATCTCGTGCCGCCCGCGCAGATACACGCCGCTGTTGCCCCTCGCCGGATACCGCACCTCCACGTGCAGCTTGAAATCGGTGAAGACGGCGTCCGTCACGAGATTCGCCCCGCCCTTGGCGTTCGTGAGCACACCGTTCACGGCGCTCCACTGGTTCGTGCCGCCGACCGTATGCCAGCCCGCCAGATCCTTGCCGTTGAACAGCTGCCGCACGGGAGCCCACAGCGGGGTGGGGCGGCGCAGCGCGGGTGCCCGCACGGCCGTAAAGGCGTACGGATTCCCGCTCGGATCGGTGATCGTCCCGGCCAGACCGTCGGCCGTGACGACGCCGGCGAATTGCAGATCGGCCTGGCCCGCTTCCCACTGCGGCGGAATCGCAAAGCGCAGCGTGTCGTTCGCGTATGTGAGCCGCGAAATCGGGCGGACGCTCCCTACGACACCCTGGAAGCGGCCCACCAACACGCCGTGGCCGGAGACGTGCACCTGGAGCCACGACGGGAGCGGACGGCCGTCACGCGCCGTGAGCGTGAGATCCCAGGTGCCGACCACCGGCGGCGGAGCCGTCTCCTGGGCCGCGAGGGGGGAGGTCAGGAGACATGTGGCGGCAATGGTGGAGCCGAGACGCGTCATGGGCGAGCTCTCCTTACGATCAACTACCGGGATCTGAAGGGGTCCAGTGACCACTGATCGTTCGATTGGAATTCTACCACAGACGCCGGGAAGGCGGTATTTTCTCCCGCCTATGCTCCCACGCTCCGCGACCCTTGCCTGCCTCGGCATGGCCGTTCTGCTGGTCACTACCTGCACGGAAAACGTCACGGACCCCGGCACGACGAATCCCCAGTCCGTGTCTGTGCTGACGCACCACAACGACAACACCCGGGCCGGCTTGAATGACCACGAAACCGCGCTGACCACCAGCAATGTCAACGTGCAGCAATTTGGGAAAGTGTTCACGCTCACGGTGGACGGCGAGGTGTATGCCCAGCCACTGGTCGTCGGGCGTGTCGCCATCGGCGGCGGCCATAACGTCGTCTACGTCGCCACCGTCAACAACACGGTGTACGCCTTCGACGGCGACAATGGCAAACTGTACTGGCAACAGAGCTTCACGCGGGTCGGCTGGCGGCCGCCGAAAAACACTGACATGACCGGGGCATGCGGCGGCAATTACACGAATTTCAGCGGCAACATCGGGATCGTCGGCACGCCCGTGATCGATACGGCGACCGGGACGATGTATTTCGTTGCCCGCAGCACCAACGGCAGCGCGTACGTGCAGTACCTGCATGCGGTGAGCATCGTCGATGGCCATGAATTCGCCGGCAGCCCGAAAATCATCACCGCCGCCGTCAGCGGCACCGGCGACGGCAGCGTCAACGGCACGATCACCTTCGATGCCCAGAAAGAGAATCAGCGTCAGGGTTTGACACTGCTGGGCGGCGTCGTCTACGTGAGCTTTTCCTCCCACTGCGATTGGGGGCCGTATCACGGCTGGATCCTGGGATACGACGCCGCGACGCTGCAGCAACAGGTCGTCTACAATGACACGCCCAACGGCTACGCCGGCGGCCTGTGGGAGAGTGGAGCGGGCATAGCCGCCGATGCGGGCAACCTGTATGTGGTGACGGGCAATGGCACGGTTGGGGATGGCGGTGATCCGACGAGCCCGACGAATCGCGGCGAAAGCGCCTTGAAACTCACGCCGGCTGGATCGACCCTGGGGGTGACGAGCTACTTCACTCCCTACAATTACCAGTTTCTTAATGACAACGACGTGGACTATGGAACGATGGGTGCATTCCTGATTCCCAATTCCGGCTATTACCTGACCGGGGGCAAGGACGGCAACCTATATCTGCTGAACAAGGATGCCATGGGGGGTTTTCAGTCATCCTCAAACCAGGTGCAGCAAGTCGTCGTCCTGAACGGCAGCGCGAACATGCATTGCCAGCCCGCGTACTATGCCGGCAGCGCGAAGGAATTCATTTACGTCTGGTCCGAGAACGATCCGTTGCGCGCCATCCCGTTCGACCGCGCCAGCAGCCTGCTGGACCCTCCAAATCAGACTTACGGCCCATCGGGGCCTACGGGACAAAGCGGGGCGGTCTTGTCGGTGTCGTCCGACGGCTCCACGGACGGGACGGGCATTCTGTGGGCGTCATATGCATCGAGCGGTGATGCGGAAAGTTTCGTCAGCCCCGGCATTCTGCGAGCCTTCGACGCGAACGACGTCACCAAAGAGCTGTGGAACAACCATCAGAACGTTGCGCGCGACGGCGCGGGCACTTATGCGAAATTCTCACCGCCAACGATCGCCAACGGACACGTGTACCTGCCGACGTTCTCCAACCGTGTGGTCGTGTACGGATTGCGGTAACTCGGGTACCTAGTCCAAGCCCCGCCGGCAAATCGGACACGGACCCATCGTCGGCTCCTTACCGAACGACAGCTTCACCGGACCGAGCGTCACCGTCGTATCGGTGAGCGTCACCGTCAGCGTCATGGTGCCACCCATCACGCGGCCAACGAAGCGCGCCGGATGCAGGATGCCGCGATCGACCGGATGCGCCGTGATGTTGTGCTCACCGGGCACGTCGAAGCGCCCGTCCGCATCGGGAATGATCTGCTGATGGATGTTGCCGTAGGTGCAGCCGATATGCACGTGCGCGCTGGTGTCGTCGGCCATCAGCGCCGCGTTTTCGCCGCCCCACATGCCCGCGAGATCCTTGGGGGGCTTGAGACCCGTCGGATCGCACGGGCCCAACGCCAACGTCGCCGCCGCAAACGCCAACGCCGCTTTTGTCAGCATGAAACCTCCTTACCAATCTACCCTCGGCATACCACCTTAGGTCACCATGACCCCGCCGACACCCCTGCGCCCTCTCATCGCCCTCGCGCTCCTTGGTATAGCCCCGGCAACCGCCCAGCAACGCCCGCTCGACGGCTTTGACACCTACGTGGCTAAGTCGATGGCCGACTGGCGCGTCCCCGGCCTCGCCATCGTGGTCGTCAAGGACGATTCCGTGGTCTTCATCAAGGGTTACGGCGTCCGCGAGCTCGGCAAACCCGACCCCGTGACGGTGCACACGCGCTTCGGCAACATGTCGACGACCAAGGCGTTCACCGCCATGCTCGTGGCGATGCTCGCCGACTCCGGCCGCCTGTCGTTCGACGACCCCGTCCAGAGGCACATCCCCAGCGCGCAGTTCGCCGATCCGTACGTGACGCGCGAGATCACGGTGCGCGACCTGCTGACGCACCGCGTCGGCTTCGCAGATCCCGACTATCTGTGGGGCTCGAGCGGGCTGGACTTCGCCGCGATCACGCACCGCCTGCGATTCGTGCCGGTGCAGACCAGCTTCCGCTCCCGGTTCCAGTACAACAACGTCACCTACGCGCTCGCGGGAGACGTCGCCGCCCACGCTGCGGGCACCACCTGGCAGTCCTTGCTCCATTCTCGCATCCTCGGCCCGCTGGGCATGACGGAGACGCTGGCTGACGCGAGCGAGCTGCGCGGGATCAGCGACGTCACCGCGCCGCACGGCATCGTGCGCGACACGGTGCGTGTGCTGCCCGCCGCGCTCGACGGCATCGACGATATCGCGCCCGCGGGCGCGATCCTCTCGACTGCGACCGACATGGCGAAATGGCTGCGCTTCGTGCTCGACAGCGGCAAGGTCGCAGGACGACGTCTGGTCAGCGCGCCGAACTTCGCCGAGCTGTTCCGGCCGCAGCAGATCGTGCAGCGCCCGTTCTATCCGACCGCCCGGTTGACACATCCGCATTTCCAGGCGTACGGCCTCGGCTGGATTCTGCAGGACTATCGCGGCGAGTTCATCGCCATCCACACGGGCAGCATCGAAGGGCGCTCGGCGATCGTCGGCTTGATCCCGGATCGGCGCCTCGGCCTCGCGATACTCACGAACCTCGACCATTCCGAGCTGCGGCACGCGCTGATGTACACGGTGTTCGACCGCTACATCGGGCCCTCGGCGCCCAGCCACGACTGGAGCGCCGAGATGCGGGTGATGTACAAGGCGCTCGCGGACAGCTCGCGGGCGGCGCGGCTGGCGCTGGAGAGCAAGCGCGTCGCCAACACCCGCCCGACGCTCCCGCTCGAGCGGTACACGGGCACGTACGCGGACAGTCTTTACGGGACGGCGACGGTCGGTCTCACCAATGGACGTCTGACCCTTCAGGCCGGCACCGCGACGGGCCAGCTGGAGCACTGGCAGTACGACGTCTTCCGGGTCACCTGGCCCGATCCGTTCTGGGATCCGGCGTACATGTCGTTCGCGATCGATCTCGACGGAACGGTGGGAGAGCTGCGCGTTGTGGACGGCGGGACCTACCGTCGCCAACGCTAGGACTCAACTCGAAACTTCCCATGCGCCCGTGAGTAGGGCCTGACGATGCTCGGAATCCCGGAGTGGGCGCTCGGTGTCGCCGCGATTCTCGCGGTCGTGTCCGTCCTGAAGGTGGTGACGGCGCGGCTCATGCCGCCCGGCTACCGGCAGCGCTCGTGGCGGGGTGATGTAGTTCCTCCTGAGACAGAGGACACGCAGGCGCGGCTTGCGGAGCTTGATGAGCTAAAACGGCGAGTCGCCGAGCTGGAAGAGCGTGTCGACTTTGCCGAACGCCTCCTCGCGAGACACCGCGAAGGAGAGCGGTTGCAGCCTTAGAAGTCCCGAGTTTACCAATCCTGCTCAGGAGCGATTGCGTGACCAGCAACATGCTGGTGCTCTCCGTTCTCATCCTGCTGGCATTCGCTCTGCCGGCGACGGCGCAAGATAGCGCCGCGCCTCCGCCGCCACCCTTGGGCCAGCTCGTCGATATCGGCGCCCGGCGCCTGCATATCCACTGCACCGGGTCAGGCTCGCCGGCGGTCATTACCGAGAGCGGCAGCAGCAGCTTCTCGATCGAATGGGCGCTCGTGCAGGACAAAGTGTCGGCGTTCACGCGCATCTGCAGCTACGACCGCGCGGGCTTCGCCTGGAGCGACCGCGGCCCGGCGGAAAACACCGTTGAGGAGACGATGGACGACCTCCATCGGCTGCTGCGCGCGGCCGGGGTGGTGCCGCCGTACGTGCTGGTCGGGCACTCCATCGGCGGGATGTACGTGCGCGCCTATCAGCGGCGCTATCCAGACGAGGTCGCCGGCCTCGTGCTGGTCGACGCCACGCCAGAAGAGGATGCGGAGTACTTGTACAACGGGAAATCGACGCAGGGTATTCTGCTGACTTACGACCAGCTCGCGTCGGTGTACGCCCCCTACATCAAGAACCCGCCGCCGCCGCTCGAGCTGCCGACGGCGGTCGACACGCCGTACAACAAATTGTCTCCCGAGCTGCAGCGCGCCGAGGTGTGGGCCGAACGGTTGTGGCGGTCACGCATAGACATGTCGCACTCCTGGATTACGGCGGATTCCTGGCGCGAGGAGTTCGTCGCGCTGCGCCAGCGGCGTCTCGCGACGCCACATGCCCTTGGCGATCTTCCATTGATAGTGCTGCGGCGCGGCCGGAGAACCACTGACGTTTTGAACCAGCGCGAGGCAGATCTCGTCGCCCTGTCGACTGTGGGCAAGCTGGTCATCGCGACCGAAAGCGACCACGAGATTCAGCTCTACCAGCCGGAGCTCGTCGTTCAGGCGATCCGTGACGTCATCGCTCGCGTCCACTGACGATCGGCTCGCGCGGCAGCTGCGCGGCTTCGGCCCGCTCGGCATTGCCGCGATCCTGGTCATTCTCGCGGGCAACTTCCTGTTCTTGCCGCTCAGCGCGCTGCTGGTGCTCGCCTGGGCCCAGGCTTCCGAGACCCCGTGGTCGGCAATCGGTTTCGTGCGCCCGAAGAGCTGGCTCCGCACAGTCGCGATCGGCCTCCTGTTCGGCGCGCTCTTCAAGCTCGTCATGAAAGCCGTCGTCATGCCGCTGCTCGGCGCTCCGGCGCTCAACGCGCCGTACCACTACATCGCCGGCAATGCCGTCGCCCTTCCGTATATCCTCTACGCCGTGATCATCGGGGGCGGGTTCGGCGAGGAGACCCTCTACCGCGGCTTTCTGTTCGAGCGGCTCGGCAAGCTGCTCGGCACGAGCGGGCGGGCGAGGCTCGCGATCGTGTTGCTCACGACCGCGCTATTTGCGGCCGCGCACTATCCGGATCAGGGAATTCCCGGGGTCGAGCAGGCCGTCTTCACGGGCCTCGTATTTGGCGGGATCTACGCGCTCAGGGGCCAACTCTTCATGCTCATGGTGGGGCACGCCGCGTTCGACGTGGTGGCCGTGGCTCTCATCTACTGGAAGCTCGAGCCCAGAATCGCTCATCTGTTTTTCAGATAGAGGCTCGTTTTTTAGGCGGCGTCAGCCCGACGCCAAGGCGCCGGCACAACGCGCTCGTCGATTGCGCGCCAAGACTACCCTTGGAATACGCGCGCCACTTCGTATCCATGCTGTCCAGCTGTGCGGTGCTCGACGTCGTGCTGTCGCCCGGAAGGACCAGCGGTTTCCTCGAGTCCAAAGCTTTCAGCACACGTTGACGCAGACCTCGACAGTCGACTTCAACTTGTTCCACACGGTACTCGGGTCCAAACTCGGGCCGGCGCCGATCAAAATTCCAACGCAACCAGACTAGAAAGGAGCCATCCGTGCGTCCGACCGCGGCGCTGTCGAAATCGACCGTCTCGCCTTCAGTGGTGAGAAGCCGCACCCAGTGGCGAGATGTCGCGACCTGGCAGGGAGCCATCGATGGAGCAAGGATAGAAGTGAGCAGAACAACCAGGCTTACCTGAGTTTTCATGTGCCATCCGAACGGAAAAAGGACCGTGCCGAGCGCCAAACGGGTATTGGACTATTTCGGCTGCCAGCGCGCTTCTTTGAGCAGCTGGGCGATGATATCCGGTGCAGTCCGTCCCGCCGCCTCGGCGGCAAAATTAATCACGATGCGGTGCGTCAGCACTGTCGGCGCGGCCGCGCGGAGATCATCCTCGTCAGCCATCGGCCGGCCGTCCAGCGCCGCCCGCGCCTTGGCGCCGAGAACGAGGTACTGCGAGGCCCGCGGACCGGCGCCCCAGGAGATGTACTCTTTAATGAAGGGAAGTGCGCCGTCCTCGGGAGGCCGGGTCATCCGAACCAGTGTGACCGCCGCCTTCACGAGAGCCTGTGAAACTGGAATCCGGCGTACGAGGTGCTGCATCGCGACCACATCGTCGGACGTGAGCACCGAATTGACCTCGGCCATCGTGTCGCCGGTCGTGGCCGCGACGATCGCCTCTTCCTCCTCCTGCGACGGATAGTCCACCCGCAGCTCGAACATGAATCGATCTAATTGAGCTTCTGGGAGGGGATAGGTGCCCTCCTGCTCGATCGGGTTCTGCGTCGCGAGCACGAAAAACGGCGCGGGCAGATGGTGCGTCTGGCCGGCCGCGCTCACCTGATGCTCCTGCATCGCCTGCAGCAGCGCCGCCTGGGTCTTGGGAGGCGTGCGATTGACCTCGTCGGCCAGGACGATGTTCGCGAACACGGGTCCGCGTACGAATCGGAAGCCGCGCTTCCCCGTGGCGAGGTCTTCCTCGATGATCTCGGTGCCGGTGATGTCGGACGGCATGAGGTCGGGTGTGAACTGGATGCGATTGAACGCGAGGTCGAGCGACTCCGCGACCGTCTGCACCATCAAGGTCTTCGCGAGTCCCGGCACGCCGACGAGCAGCGCGTGGCCGCCCGCGAAGATTGCCGTGAGGATCCCATCCAGGACTTCGCGTTGCCCCACGATGCGCTGACTGACCTGCGCCAGCAGGTCCTTGCGCGCATCGGCGAGGCGCTCGAGCAATTCGACGTCGCCGGAAACCGGGGAAGAAGGACGGGGGACGGGGGAAGGGTTTGAGGCCATTGCAGCGAAGGTAATCAGTCCCTACCCTCAAACGCCACATAGCGTTGCATGGCTGACGATTTGCTTGCGAAAAATTTCACAAGCGTCTAGGTTTCCCGGCGCAACATGACTCCCGATCAAAAAGACGAAGGCTCTGGCTACGAGTACTTCGGGATGTCGCTCAACTTTGCGATAGCCATTCTGCTGTTTGGCGCAGGGGGGTGGTTTCTGGATAAGTGGGTCCATACCCGTCCCCTGTTCACGATTGTGGGGGCGTTCGTCGGTGGATTTGCCGGCTTCATGAGCATCTACTATCGGGTGAAGAAGGACACGGAGAAGCGGTGAAGACCTTTGCCCTGCTCGCAGCGCTCGGAGTGGGGTTGGTAGTGGTTGCGACGCTGTCGGGCGGAAAACCGGCGGCAATCGGTGGCGGGGTCGCGGTGATCGGGCAGCTCTGGGCGGTCGCGCTGCTGCGGCCGAAGATGCGGGCGCCGAACCCCGAGTTCATGGCCCGCTGGCTCGGCGGCATGGGGATTCGGTTACTCGGTGTCGGCATCGTACTGATCGTCTCGCGGACCGTGCCGGCGCTGCTCGGGTACGTCGGAGTACTGTTGCCGCTCCTGTTCCTGGAAACGAGGTTTCTCAGGTAATGCAGAAGCCCAACATCGGCGAGATGATCTTCCACCACACCGGCGACAGCAAGTTCATCGAGCTGTTGTGGTTTGGCGAGAAGCGGTTGCCGGGCCCCTGGTTCATTCCGGGCACCCACATCGACGTTTCGCCGACGAAGCACGTCGTGTTCATGATCCTCGCCGCGTTCCTCGTCTTCATCACGATCTGGTATGGCGGCCGGCAGGTCGATAAGCGCCACCGCGAGGGGAAGGCGCCGCGCGGCTTTGGCGCCGCGGTCGAAGCGATGGTGCTGTTCGTTCGTAATGACGTCGCCATCGCGAGTATTGGGCACGGCGGCGAAGTCTTCGCGCCGTACATCCTGACGCTCTTCTTCTTCATTCTCTACTGCAACCTGCTCGGCCTCCTGCCGTGGGGCGCCGCCGCCACCGGCAACATCGCCGTGACCGCTGGGCTCGCGCTCACCGCATTCCTCACTATCGAGATCTCCGGCTTCCGGGCCCTCGGGCCGAAGGGCTACCTCAAGACGATCGTGATGGTGCCGCCGGGCATGAAGGGCATCGGCGCCGTGATCATGGCGATCATCATGACGCCCGTCGAGCTGATCGGGAAACTCGTCAAGCCGTTCGCGCTGACGCTGCGTTTGTTTGCGAACATGACGGCCGGCCACTTCGTGATTCTCGTGCTGCTCGGCCTGATCTTCGTGTTCGGCAGCGCGCCAGCGGCGATCCGCTATGGCGTGGCGGTGGGATCCGTCGGTCTCACGCTGTTCATGATGTTCCTCGAGCTGCTGGTCGCGTTCCTGCAGGCCTATATCTTTGCGTTGCTGACGTCCGTTTTTATCGGCTTGATGCGGCACGAACACTAGACACTCACCAGGGGACGACATGCACAACCTGCTCATGCTGCTTCAAGCGCCCACGGCCGAGGCCGCGCTTAACAACAACGCGCTGCTCGGCGCAGGCATCGGGATGGGACTCGCGATCATCGGCGCCGGTATCGGCATCGGCCGGATCGGCGGTCAGGCGGTCGAAGCGATCGCCCGGCAGCCGGAAGCCTCGGCAGACATCCGCGGCGCGATGATCCTGACCGCCGCGCTCGTCGAAGGCGCGACGCTGGCGGCGTTGGTGTTCGCACTGCTCTTCAAGTTGGCCTAGTGCTACTGCTGCTTCAGGAAGCGCACGAAGCGGCGGAGGGCGCGGGGGGCGCGCCGCCCAGCGGCCCGTTCACGATCAACCCCGGGTTGATCATCTGGACGCTCGTCGTGTTCGGCATCCTGCTGTTTCTCCTGTGGCGCTGGGGATTCCCCGTTCTCGTGAAATCGGTCGAGGAGCGCGAGCGTCGGATCCAAAAGCAGCTCGAGGACGCCGAACGGGCGAACGCCGAGGCGCAGCGTCTGCTCGAGGAGCACAAGAAGCAGATCGCGGCCGCGCACAACCAGGCGCAGGAAATCCTGTCCAAGGCCAAGACCGTATCACAGAAAGAGCGCGAAGCGCTCCTCGCCAAGGCGCGTGAGGAGTACGACGCGCTGCTGAACCGCGCGCGCAAGGATATCGACGCCGAGACGGAGAAGGCGATCCAGGCGCTGCGGCGCGAGGCGGTCGACCTGTCCATCGCCGCCGCGTCGCGCGTGATCGAGGCGAATCTCGACACCGAAGCCAATCGCAAGCTCGTGACGGATTTTCTGGAGAGTCTCGGAAAGGCCGGGACGAAGCGGTGAAGAGCGTCACGATCGCGCGCAACTACGCCGAGGCGCTGTTTGCCGCGGGGCTCCGGTTCAATGAGGTTCTGGACGCGGTGGCGGGCGCTATCGAGTCGGACGAGAGGATCAAGACCGTGCTCGAATCGCCTCGCGTTTCGAAGGCCGCCAAGGGGAAGATCCTGGAGCGGGCGTTGAGGGGCGAGGCGCCGGTGGAGTTCGTGCGGTTTCTGCAAGCCGTGGTCCGGCGCGGGCGTCAAGGTCTGCTGCCCGAGATCGCGCAGGAATATCAAGTGTTGCTAGATGAAAAGCTGAACCGGGTGCACGCCGGAATCACGCTCGCCGAGGAGCCCGACGCGCGCACGCAAAAGCACGTGGTCGAGCGGCTTACGAAGGCCCTCGGACGCGAGGTGCGGCCTTACTTCCGGTCCGACCCCAGGATACTCGGCGGGGTAGTGGTACGGGTTGGTGACCGCATATTCGATGGTTCAGTCCGCAGGCGATTGACGGCTTTGCAACGGAGAATGCTTACAGGGGAGTGACTATGAAGAGTCTCGCACTGCTGGGTTTGCTCACGCTCGCAGTTCCTCTCGTAGATAAGCCTCCAGTCATCAAAGAATGGCCTGTGCCCTGGGCGGATACGCGCCCGCGCGATCCCTACGTCGACCCGACGACGGGACGGATCTGGTTCTGCGGTCAGGCGGGCCACTACATCGCCTACTTCGTTCCGGAGACCGGCGAATTCAAACGATTCGACCTCGAGCCCGGCGCCGGCCCGCACAACCTGATCGTCGACAAGTCGGGGATCGTCTGGTTCTCGGGCAACCTGGTGGGCTATATCGGACGGCTCGATCCGAAGGACGGCAGCATCAAGAAGTATCCCATGCCCGATCCGATGGTGCGCGATCCGCACACGATGGTATTCGATAAGAGCGGAGACATCTGGTTCACGGCGCAGGGCGGCAATGCGATCGGCAAGCTGACGGTGAGCACCGGCCAGGTGCAGCTCCTCAAGGTTCCCACCGAGCGGGCCCGGCCCTATGGGATCAAGCTCGACTCCAAGGGGCGGCCGTGGGTGGTCCTGTTTGGCACGAACAAGATCGCGACCGTCGATCCCGCGACGATGCAGCTGCGCGAGATCACGCTGCCGCGCGCCGAAACGCGCCCGCGGCGGATGGTGATCACGTCGGACGACAAGATCTGGTACGGCGACTACGCCGGCGGCTTCCTCGGCCGCTACGATCCGGTGACGGGGAAGGTCGACGAGTGGCAGCTGCCGGGCGGCGCGGACGCGCGGCCGTACGCGATGGTGGGGGACGACGAGGACCGCGTCTGGGTGGTCGAGACGTCGCGGCCGAATCGGTTCGTCTCGTTCGATTCCCGGACGCTCAAGTTCTCGGAAGAAACGCAGGTGCCGAGTGGCGGCGGCGTGGTGCGCCACATGATCTACGATCCGGCGACGAAAGCGATCTGGTTCGGGACGGACAACAACACGCTCGGCCGGGCGATTGTGCCGCCGCGCACGCCGGCGCCGCAGACGCCGTAGCAGAAACGTAGGGGCGCAGCATGACTGCGCCCCTACCTTCCTGTCCCGTTACTGCGGGATATAATTGCGGCTCACTCGAATCGGAGCGCCGCTAGTTATGTCCGTCCTCCGCCGTCTGTTTCTCGTGGGTTGTCTCCTCACACTCGCACAGTCTGCCGTCGCCCAACGCCCTGCCCGCACCAGCCCCCAGTCCCCAATCCCCAGTCCCGCTTTCGATACGTCCCTCTACAATGCGCTCGAATGGCGCGAGATCGGGCCGTTCCGCGGCGGGCGCGTCACAGCGGTGGCGGGCCATGCCGACCAGCCGCTGACGTTCTACTTCGGCGGAACGGGCGGCGGCGTGTGGAAGACGACCGACGGCGGCCTGACCTGGGTGCCCATCTCGGACAAGGACTTCCGCGCCGGCTCGATTGGCGCGATCGAGGTCGCGCCCTCCGATGCCAACGTGATCTACGTCGGCACCGGCGAGTCGCCGATCCGCGGCAACGTATCGCCCGGGAACGGCGTCTACAAATCCACGGACGCCGGGAAGACGTGGACCCACATCGGGCTCGCCAACGCAGGGCAAATCGGCGCGATCCGCGTGCATCCGGCGAATGCCGACCTCGTCTACGTCGCCGTGCTCGGCCACGCGTTCGGGCCCAACCCGGAGCGCGGCGTCTTTCGCTCCAAGGATGGCGGCAAGACGTGGGAGAAGGTGCTGTTCCGGTCGGACTCCGCCGGCGCCGTCGATCTCGCGATGGACCCCGTCAATCCGCGCATTCTCTACGCGGCGATGTGGCAGGCGCGTCGGGGTCCCTGGTACATGTCGAGCGGCGGGCCGGGCTCGGGACTGTTCAAGTCCACCGACGGCGGCGACACGTGGAAGGAGATCACGCGCAACGATGGCATGCCGAAGGGCGTCGTCGGGAAGATCGGCGTCACGGTGTCCGCCAATCACGATCGCGTGTGGGCGATCGTCGAGGCCGACTCGGGTGGCGTCTTCCGTTCTGAAGACGGCGGCGAGACGTGGCGGCGCACGAACGACGAACGCAATCTGCGCCAGCGCGCCTGGTACTACTCCCACATCCACGCCGATCCCAAGAATCCCGACATGGTCTACGTGCTGAACACGGGCGCCTATCGCTCTGTGGACGGCGGCCGGACGTTCACGCAGATGCGCGCGCCCCACGGCGACCACCATGCGTTGTGGATCGCGCCGAACGATCCTGCCCGCATGATCAACAGCAATGACGGCGGCGCGGACGTCAGCTACAACAGCGGCGCGACGTGGACGGGGCAGGACAATCAGCCAACGGCGCAGTTCTATCACGTCATCGCCACCACGCACGTGCCCTACAAGGTCTGCGGCTCGCAGCAGGACAACAGCACCGTGTGCATCGCCAGCCGTACGGACGGGGGCTCGATCGGTGAGAAGGATTGGTACGAGGTGGGCGGCGGCGAGAGCGGCTGGATCGCGGCGCGCGCCGACGACCCCGACATCGTCTATGCCGGCAGCTACAGCTACCTCTCGCGCCTCGACGTCCGCACCCGCCAGGAGCGGAACATCTTCCCCTGGCCCGACAACCCGATGGGCTGGGGCGCCGGCGACCTCAAGTACCGCTTCCAATGGACGTTCCCCGTGGTGCTGTCGCCCTTCAATCCCAACGTGCTGTATGCCGGCGCCAATGTCGTCTTCCGCACGACGAATGAAGGCCAGAGCTGGGAGGCGATCTCCGGCGACCTGACCCGGAACGACAAATCGAAGCAGGGTCCGTCCGGGGGGCCGGTCACGAAGGACAACACGAGCGTCGAGTATTACAACACCGTCTTCGTGATCGCGCCGAGTGCCAAGGACTCCGGGCTGATCTGGGTAGGGAGCGACGACGGCCTGGTACACGTGACGCGGGACGGCGGCAAGACGTGGACCAATGTGACCCCGCCGGTCCGTGACCTCCCCGACTGGTCGCTGATTTCATCCATCGAGCCGTCGCCGCACGACGCGGGGACCGCCTATGTGGCCGCGACCCGCTACAAACTCGATGACTTCAAGCCGTACGTCTTCAAGACCACCGACTATGGCAAGACGTGGCGCAGCATCACCAGCGGCATCCCCGCCGATCAGTTCATCCGCGTCGTCCGCGAGGACCCGGCGCGTCGCGGCCTGCTGTATGCCGGTGGCGAATTCGGCCTGTATGTGTCGTTCGACGACGGCAACCGCTGGCAGTCGCTGCAGCGCAACCTGCCGGTGGTGCCGATCCACGACTTGGTGGTCAAGGACAACGATCTGGTGGCCGCAACGCATGGTCGGTCGTTCTGGATCCTCGACGACCTGACGCCGCTCCAGCAGCTCGCCGACTCCGTGGCCCGCGCGTCGCGATTCGTCTACACGCCGCGGACGGCGTACCGCATGGGCCTGGGTGGGGGCTTCGGGGGTGGGGGTGGGGGTTCGGGATTGGTCGGCGCCGGTCGCAATCCACCAGGCGGCGCTGTCGTCTTCTTCTATCTCAAGACCGCGCCCGACTCAGCGACAAATGTGAGTCTGGATTTCTTGGATAGCCGTGACTCATTGGTGCGGCGCTTTACTCCCAAGCCCCGAACCCCGAGCCCCGATTCCCTGAAAGTGCGCGCCGGCATGAACCGGTTCGTCTGGAACCTGCGGTATCCGGACGCGAGCCGGTTCCAGGGCATGATCTTCTGGGCTGGGGGCACAGCCGGGCCGGTGGCGGTGCCCGGCACTTACAAGGTCCGGCTGACGGTGGGTGATTGGTCGCAGACGCAAACGTTCGCGGTGCGGCCCGATCCACGCGTCAAGGCGACCGCGGCCGACTATCAAACCCAGTTCGACCTGCTGCTCCGGATCCGCGACCGGGTGAGCGCGGCGAACGACGCGGTCCGTCGGATCCGCGAGGTACGCGAGCAGCTCGATGGCGCGGCCGCGCGCGCTCGGGGCCTGCCTGGCGATGCCGGCAAACGCATCGCGCAGCAGGCGGACTCGATCAAGGGGCGGCTCGCGGCGGTCGAGGAGGCGATCTATCAAGTGAAGAACCGGTCGAGCCAGGATCCGCTCAACTACCCGATCCGGTTGAACAACAAGATCGCGGCGCTGGCGGGCGTGGTGGCGAGCGCAAGCGCCGCGCCGACGGCGCAGTCGGAGCAGGTATTCAACGAGCTGGCGGCGGCGCTGCAAGTGCAGCTCGATCGACTAAAGGGGGTACTGGACGCCGATATTCCGGCGTTCAACCGGCTCGTAAAGGAGAGTGACGTCCCGGCGATCATCCTCCGGTGAAGCGATAGCGCAGGCCCAGTCCCACGCCGTAGCGCCAGGTGACGCGCCGCTCGAATTCGGGCGGCGTGTCACCTGGGTCGAACCACGATCGCGAGAGCGCTCCTTCGAGTCTCACAGTCCCCGAAAACCGGCCCGCAACGGGCCATTCGTAGGCTGCCGCGCCGAGGGCACCGACGCGCGCATGCATGTCGCCATCGAGATTCCACAGGTGGAGGGCGGGCCCCAACTCCAATCTCACCGCTCCGCTCGGCCCGATCCCTCCGACCTGGGTGCTCAGGAGGGGGACAACTTCGACCAAGTCCCCCGTTGTCTTGTCGGTCAGGTTGACGTTCTGGCCCGCCACGGCCAAACCTGGCTTGGCATAGGCTGCACGGATTGCAATGCCATACCGGCGCCAATTTCTGCCGATGCGAACGCTGATCGCCGTGGCGTCGCCCGGCCTCCCCTGGGATGCGACATGGCTGCTGGATGTGTCGTGTGACGACCCGCCATACCGGGTCGTGGCGAGCTCAACTCCCACGTACCACTGTGCGGCGAGCGGACAAGCCGCTCCGCAGCTTACCAGCAAGAGTGCAACCGGCAACGCTCTCAAGGGTCTCTCCTCATCTCATTTCGAGATTGATCCAGCCGTTGGTCACGTTGTTCTCGCCTTTTACGAACCAGTTGTATCCCGGGTAAAACGATCCGACGATGTCGTCTTCGACGGCATTGCCGACGAGCTCGTCGTTGCTCTTGATCCAGTGAGCCAAAGCCTGCCAGACGTTGTATAGCGCCTTGGCATACTTGTAGGCCTTCGACACGGTGGTGCTGGAATCATTTCCGGTCGTCATTTTTCCATAGGCGCTGTCGACGGCGAGCACGAGTTTTTGGAACCGGTTGGGGTCGGTCTTGATTTGGCAGGATGTGTCGTCGTCTTCCACGACGAACACCCGAACGTTCTGATTCGGATGCGCGACATTGTACTGGTCGAGTTGGCTCTTGGAGAACAGCAGCACATTGCCGGACCAGTCCAGGTCGTTCTGGTCAAAGGTGTATGGCCCGCCCGCGTGCTCGCCCGCGCACTGGTATGACATCAGCGAATCGGTGGTGCCCTTCTGCCCGAGGATGTGTACCTCAAATTCGGGGGACCCCTTCAACCAGCCTTCAAAGTCTTGTACGAAATGGCTTTTGGTCATGTACAAGCCCGGTGCGGGGGGAGGGGTGCCGCCGCCGATCGTGCCCCCACAATCGTCGATGCACTCGATGACACGGGCCGGGCGGTGTGAGAAGTCGGTTTCGACCGGCACGAGGGCCAAGACGGGAACGGTCGGCGGCCTCTTCGGGTCGAGCACCTGGCGCCGGCCGTCAGGATCGAACGCGACGGGCGGATCGTCGTCCGTCATCGCGGTGGCGACCAGTACCTGCTCGTCGCCGGTCCATGCCGCGCGATGCGCGGGCACGGGGAAGTAGACCTCGAGGGCGATCGCCGCCTGGACCCGGCTCTCGACCGCGTCCTTAGTCGTGGCGTTCTCCACCGCGATTTCCCGGAGCGCCCGGCTCTCGTGGGCGGCGAGGAAGGTCTCGAACTGCAGCTTGTGCTCGCGATAGGGCGAGGCGTTGAGCTGCGCCTTCAGATAGGCCCGAAACGCGGCATTCTTGAGCCCTTTGGCGAACATCTTGGCGAGCGCTTCCGGACGCTTGGCATTGACCGCGCTGGCGGCAATCGGTGTTTCGGCCGGCGGCGTGACGGTCCGGTCGCTGCAGGCGGCGATGAGGATCAGCGCCACCACAGCGCAACTGCGGTGCAACATGGGTCCTCCTGGTAAGAGTGGAGGCTCATTGTGGGGCAGAACGCGAGAGGATCGTCGTCCTTTCCTTGCGACTCGGGCCCAGAACACGCGAGATTCACGGGCCCATGCTTCCCATCGCAGTCGATTCCGCGTACTGGCAACAGCGCGTTGCGTACGAGATCGTCGCCTCGCTCGACGAGCCGAGCGGCGTGCTCAGCGGCAACGTGCGGATCAGCTACGTCAATCAGTCGCCCGATACGCTGCGCGATTTCTCCGTCCATCAGTACTTGAACGCGTTTCGTCCCGGCTCGCGGTGGTCCGCCGCCGACTCCGCGGAAGGTCGCGAGCGCTTTCAGCACATGGTGGATCCCGATTACGCGTTCGAGCGGATCACTCGAGGCTCGCTTGGGATGCCGGATTATCCGTACGCTCCCGATTCGACGATCGCGCATTGGCGCCTGCCGCGGCCGCTCGCGCCGGGCGATTCGATGAACGTCACGATTTCCTGGAAGGCTCGGCCCTCCACGTTGCCACGCCGCCAGGGGCGCCAGGGCCGGCGGTTCGATTTCGCGCAGTGGTATCCGAAGGTGGTCGTGTACGACAAGTACGGCTGGGAGGATCATCCACTCTATCCGGCGGGCGAGTTCTACGGCGAATTCGCGAGCTACGACGTCATGCTGGACCTGGCATCCGACCAGGTGGTTGGGGCCACGGGCGTGCCCTTGGAAGGTGATCCTGGCTGGCAAAAGGCGGCGGTCGGGGCGGTCGCTGCCGGTGCGATCGATTATCAACGGGGCTATTACGGGCGGTCAAGTAGCAAATGCGGGGTGGTCGCAGCTGGTCGCAAATGCGTTCGCTTTTTCGCCGATTCCGTGCACCACTTCGCGTTCTCGATGAACCCTGAGTATCGGTATGAGCAAGGCCGCTACAAGGATGTAGTCGTGCACGTGCTCTACCAGCCGGGCGACAGCGCGACGTGGGGGAAGGGCATCGCGGTGAAAGGCACCGAGATCGCGCTCGCCTGGCTCGACTCGCTGTACGGCACGTTTGCCTGGCCGCAGATCACCAACGTCCACCGCATCGAGGGCGGCGGCACCGAATTCCCCATGATGATCATGGATGGCAGCGCTGGCCTCGGCCTGATCGTCCACGAGCTGGGCCACAACTACACGATGGGCATCCTCGCCAACAACGAGTGGCGGGAGGGATACCTCGACGAGGGCTTCACGAGCTTCCAGACCGGCTGGTTCTTCGAGTTGCACGGGTACGGACCCGGATATCCGAGCCTCGAGAGCGACATCCTCTTGTGGGACGTGGACCGCTGGAGCGAGCCGGTCTCGATGGTCAGCGAGCGCTATCGTGACTTCGCGACGTACAACACGATGATCTACGAAAAGGGCCAGCTGTTCTACGAGCAGCTGCGCTACATCGTGGGCGACGACGTGATGCGGAAGATCCTGCGCACGTATTACGCACGCTGGCGCCTCAAGCACGTGGACGAACAGGCGTTCCGCGACGTCGCCGAGGAAGTCTCGCACCAGGATCTGAAGTGGTTCTTCGGCCAGTGGCTGCACGGCACGCCATTGATCGATTACAAGATCGGCAAGGTGAAGCGCAGGAAGATGGCTGACGGCAGATGGCGGACCGCAGTGACGATCGAGCGCCGCGGCGACGGCTGGATGCCGATCGAGCTCGGCTACGGCGACTCGATCGTGGCGCGTGTCAGTGGACAGGGCGAGCGCGAGACCGTCGAGTTCCTCAGCGACAAGAAGCCCAAGCGGCTCGTCCTGGACCCGCGGCAGCGCGCGCACGACTGGAATGCCCTCAATAACTACTATGGCAGGCGTCCCATGCTGGTGCGCCTCGACTATCTGAAGCGCGTCGAGCCGCCGCGCGACCGCATCGTTACGAGCTTCCTGCCGGCAGTTTGGTCCAATGATTTCGGCGGGGTCACGATCGGGATCCGGTCGCGGCAAGACTACCTGGGCCGCTTTGACAAGAACTTTTCCGTGGTCTCCTATGCCTTGGATCCTGACTTCGCCGGAGCTTCCAACTCGACACAGCGCCGCTACGGTTTCTATCTGCGATTGGCCAACCCGGTGAGTCACCCCATGCCGCGTACCGATGCATCGGTGGCTGGGTGGAGCGTCGAGGGGCGCGTCGGCGCAGCCATTCACACCGATCGCTCGCTCCGGAAGCACCTGACGTTCGGTCCCGACGTCCACGTCGGCTTCGACGCGATCTGGATGGCCGTGAACGATCTCGGCTACGTGGACCGCCGGCTGTGGGACAACGCCGGCACGATCGAACTGGGGCCGTGGTGGTCGATGACGAAGGTGCGCGGCAACCGCGAGTGGCGCGTCCGGGCCGGCGTCACGGGTGGCATCGTGTACCGCAATCCGGGCGCAGGCATCCAGACGACGAGCCGCTACGATATTGAGGCGTTCGCCCGACCCAAGGGCGAAATCAGTCTGCGGACTCCGGCGCTCGGCGTCCGGCTCTTCTTCGGCATCTATGCGGCCGACACCAACTTCGCGACGCCGCTGCAGCGCCGGATCATGGTGGCCGGCGCCGATCCGTACACCACGTTCACCAATCCATTGCTGCGGAGCCGCGGCGCGCTGTTCGTGCGGCCTGATTTCCACTATCAATCACCGGGCGACGCCAACCTCCGTGCCTTCCGCCCCGACCTCGGCGGCCGCTGGGCGCTCGCGTTGAACGTCGAGGGTACGAAGACCGTGTACCGGCGAGACGACGGCCTGGTTACCCGCGTGACGTTCGAAGCTTTTGCGGACGCGGGTCTGGTCGATACCCTTGCCGTCCCGGCGTCAGGCAATCACTCTCAGACGACGCTGTATGACGCGGGCGTTGGCCTCGTGACGCGGCACCGCATCAACGACCTCGCGTGGACGATGCGCTTCGAGGTGCCCTTGATCGTCAACCGGTGGGACTACGCGGCCGACGGCACGGACAAACGCGTGCGATTCCGCTGGCAGGTGAGCCTGGAGCCGAGCTTTTGAACGAGCGCCGCGAGTTCTTTCAGAGCACGATCGGGAAGCTGCTCCACGAAGTGGCGCGGCGCACCGAGGAGCGCGTCGCGCCCAAGCGCTGGTTTCGCCCGCCCGGGGCGGCGCCCGAAGTGGCGTTCGTGGCCGCGTGCACCCGGTGCGGCGACTGCATCGACGTCTGCCCCGTGCACGCGATCCTCAAGACACCCGCGAACGGCGGCGGCCTGGCGGCCGGCACGCCCTACATCGATCCGACCACGCGCGCCTGCATCGCCTGCGAAGACATGCCGTGCGCCGCTGCGTGCGCGACGGGTGCGTTGACCAAGGTCCCCTGGGACACCGTCCACATGGGCATCCTGGAGCTCGATCCGCAGCGCTGCATCACGTTCCAGGGCGCCGAATGCGGCGTCTGTGCCCGGGCCTGCCCCATCGGTGAGAAAGCCCTCGCGCTCGACGATCGCGGCCATCCCGTGCTGAAGCCGGAAGGCTGCGTCGGCTGCGGCGTTTGTGTGACGGCGTGCGTGACCGTGCCGTCGTCCCTGAAGCTGAGGCTCGCATGAGCGCGATTCCTTACAGGGTAGAAAAGCCGTGGGGCTACGAACTCATTTGGGCAAAGGCCGACCGCTACGTCGGCAAGATCTTGCACATCGAAGCCGGCCAGGTGCTCTCGCTGCAGTATCACAACGTGAAAGACGAGACGATCTACGTACAGACGGGTGAGATCATCCTCCGCCTCGGCCAAGGCGGCGATAAACTGAGCGAGCGCCGGATGAAACCGGGTGAGAGCCTGCACATTTCCCCCAAACAGATCCATCAGTTCGAGGCCGTCGTCACGAGCGACCTGCTCGAGGTCTCCACGCCCGAAATCGACGACGTCGTCCGCCTGAAGGACCGCTACGGACGGGCGCCACCCAAATGAAAGTGATCATGCCTATGGCCGGCAAAGGCACTCGCCTCCTGCCGCTGACCAAGCGCGTTCCCAAGCCGCTCGTGAATGTCGCGGGCCGGCCGGTGATGGATTACGTGATGGATGCGCTGCGGCGGGCCGGAAAGCTCGACGAGCTGATCATCATCACGGGCCATCTGAAGGAGAAAGTCGAAGCGTACGTGCGGAAGAACTACGACATTCCTGCGCGCTTCATCGAGCAGAAGGTGCTCGACGGGACGGCGGGCGCGGTGAATCTCGCGCGCCCGTACGTGGACGGACCCGTGATCGTCATCTTCGTGGACACGCTGTTCGACGCCGACTTGTCGATCGTGAAAAACACAGAGGCTGACGGTATCATCTGGACCAAAGAGGTCGAGGACTACCAGCGCTTCGGCGTCGTGGTGACGGACAAGCAGGGCCACATGACGAGGATCGTGGAGAAGCCGAATACGCCGATCTCCAAGCGGGCCAACATCGGGCTGCAGTACGTGAAGGATTGGCGCACGCTGTTCGAGGGCATCGAACACGTGCTGAAGAGTCCCCCCGGCAAAGGCGGCGAGTTCTTCCTCACCGACGCGTTCCAGTACATGGTGGATCAAGGAAAGAAGCTCCTCGTCAGCGAAGTCGGCGGCTGGTACGATTGTGGCAAGGTCGACGCGCTGCTCGAAACGAACCAGCACCTGCTCGAGCACGGGCGGGGCAAGCGTCCGGCGAAGGTACCGGCCGGCGTGCAGATCAAGGAGCCCGTCTACATCGAAGACGGCGTGACGCTCAAAGACTCGGAAGTAGGGCCGAACGTGGCGGTGGAAGCGGGGAGCACAATCGAGGGGAGCACCGTCACGAACAGCATTCTGGGGCGCGGCGTGCAGGTGAAGAATGCCAAGGTCCTCGGCTCGGTGATCGGCGACAAGCAGGTGATCGACGGCCGCCAAGTCACGGACTCCGTGATGGATGCGGGGGAGCTGGAACCGGCCCGGTAGGGCAGGTTGACAAGTACGACAATTCTAGTATGATCGAAGTGTGGACGCCACCACCCAGGCGCTGCACTTCGCTCCCAAGTTCGCCGCCCTCGGCCACGAGGCGCGGCTCAGTATCGTACGCTGTCTCTTGTCGTCGCATCCCGACGGGATGGTCGTCGGGGAGATCCTGGAACGTCTGGATATCCCGCCGTCCACGCTCTCCCATCACCTCGATGCCCTGCAACGCGAAGGCCTCGTCGCCATGACGAGGGAAGGGAAGTTCCTCCGCTATCGTGCCGATGCGGCCGGCCTCAAAGAGCTGCTGGCATTTCTGTACACAGAATGCTGCACCCGGAGCAGCCTCGTTCCCGTTTCCGCGCTGAAAGGAGTTCGGTCGTGAAAGTCCATGTTGCGTTGAATACGCCCCGCTTTGACGAGTCCGTCCGTTTTTATCGGACGTTCCTCGGTCTCGAGCCGGTGAAGCTCAAGCCCGGCTACGCGAAGTTCGATGTTGCGGAGCCGGGATTGAACCTCACGCTGAACGCGTCGAGCGCCGTCGAGAATCCGGGGGCGCTGAACCATCTCGGCATCCAGGTCGCTTCGACCTGGGCTGTCAAAGCGGCGGCGGAGCGGCTCAAGGCTGAAGGCCTGGCGACGTTCGAGGAAGAGAACACCGATTGTTGCTACGCCCTACAGGACAAGGTTTGGGTGACGGATCCAAACGGGTATCGTTGGGAAGTGTTCGTCGTGAAAGTCGGCGACACGCAACCGCAGGTGACCGCCGCGACGCCGGCTGAGGCTTGTTGCGCCTCGACGTGTTGTCACGATTGAACGAGTTCCTCGAGCTGTTCGACTACAACGCCTGGGCGAACCGCACGATGTTCGATGCGGTCGCCCGGCCTCCCGACGAGCAGTACTTCCGAGACCTGAAGAGCAGCTACGGCGGGATTCATGGCACGCTCTGCCATATCGTGTGGGCCGAGCAACTCTGGCTGCACCGCTGGCTGGGGAGACCGAACCCTGCCGCTCCACAAGGAACCGATCTCAAGTCGCTTGCCGACGTGCGCAGGCGATGGGAGACAGTCGAAGCGGAGCGGGGGGCGTTCGTCGGCGGGCTGACCGACGCGCGACTCGACGAGACGAGGATCGTAAAGCCTTCCAGCGGCGGGGAATACGTCCACAGCTTCCGGCAGATGTTTCGTCACTCCATCAACCACTCGTCCTATCACCGCGGCCAGATCGTGACGTTGCTGCGCCAGCTGGGCGCGACGCCGCCGAGTACTGACCTCATCCTGTACTACCGCCGGAGGGGTTGACGGCAGCAGGGGAACCCAAGTTACTTACTGACCGTTCAGTTACTAACTTGGAGCCTGAAATGCCGCGTACCCTCGCAAAACCCCGTTGGCGTCGACGGAAAAATGCCCGTCCGGAGGAGATCATCAGCGCCGCGCTGGAGGTCTTCGCGGATCGGGGCTTTGCGGCCACGAAGGTCGAAGAGGTCGCGCGCCGTGCCGGCGTCACCAAAGGCACGATCTATCTCTACTTCGAAAACAAAGAGGCGCTGTTCAAGGCGCTGATCCGGCAGACGATCGTTCCGGTGATCGCTCGGGGTGAAGAGCTGGCCAAGTCTTTCACCGGCAGCGCGCGCGATTTGTTCGAGCAGCTCGTGCGGGAGTACTGGCGTCTCGTCGGTGAAACGTCGCTCGTCGGCATCCCGAAACTGATGATGGCTGAAGCGAACAACTTTCCCGAGTTGGCCCGTTTCTACTACGAAGAAGTGGTGACGCGGGGACACAGGCTGATGGCCAGCGTGATCGAGCGAGGCATCAACGCGGGCGAATTTCGGCCGGTGAACGTGGCAGTCGCCACCAAGCTCGCCATGGCGCCCGTGATGCATGCCGTCATCGCGCGCAAAGCGTTTTCGGCCTGTATGCCCGAAGGCTTCGACGTCGGCAAATACCTCGACACTCACATCGATCTCTATCTCCATGGTATCAGCAAGTAAGCCACTGATCACACTGATCCTCGCGTTGACTTGCGCAGGCTCGCTCGCTGCGCAATCGCCGGCACCCCTCCGCCTTTCGTTTGCGGACGCCGTGCGTCAGGCGACGGGAGCCTCGCAAGCCGTGCCACCATCTGTTTCGATCGCCGGCTTCCGCTCCGACGCCGCGGCCGCGCGGGTCCGACAAGTGCGCTCGGGATTGCTTCCCGATCTCACGGTGTCGGGCTCCTGGGTGAACCGCTCCTTCAATTCGAAGACCTTGGGATTTTCTTTCCCCGGGCCCGTCGTGATCCCGACGAGAATCGGGCCGTTCAGCGCCTATGACGGCCGCGCGCGGCTGACGCAAACGCTCTTCGACTTCTCGAACCTCGGCCGTGTGAGCGCGGCGAAGGGGCAGGTCCGTGCCGCCAACGCGGAGCGCTCCGCCGTCGTCGAGACCAGCGCCCAGAATGTCGCGCTGGCGTACGCGCGCGCGGTCAGGGCGCAGGCCGTGGTCACCGCGCGCGGCGCCGATTCCGTGCTCGCCCGTGAGCTCGTCGGTCTCGCCGTGGCGCAGCAGCAGGCCGGCGTCAGCGCGTCGATCGACGTCACGCGTGCCAAGTCGCAGCTGGCCGAAGCGGCGGGGCAATTGGTCGTCGCGGAGAACCAGCTCGACCGCGCCAAGATCGATCTGGCCCGCACGCTGGGGCTCGATCCCGCCACACCGATCGCCCTCACCGACACGTTGACCGCACAGCTGGGCGCGGCGGACGTGCCGGCCGACCGCGATGCAGCGGTGGCGCAGGCGGTGGCGACGCGGCCCGATCTGGCGGCCGAAATCGCACGCGGTGCAGCCGCCCGCACGTCCGCGTCGGCGATCTCGGCGGAGCGGTTGCCGCGGCTCGACCTCGAGGCGGACTACGGGCTGAGTGGCCTGCGCATGCCGGATGCCATCACGACCCAGCAGGTCGCCATCCAGGTGACGGTGCCAATCCTGGATGGTTTCCGCCGCGAGGGCCGGCTGGCGGAGCAGCAGGCGGTGGTGCGGGAATCGGACGTTCGTTCGCGCGATCTGCACCTGCAGGTCGCGGCCGATGTGGACGCCGCCCTGCTCGACCTGCGCTCGGCAGCCGCCCGGCAGGGGATCGCCGTGGACCGGCTCCAGCTCGCGGCCCAGGAAGTGTCGGAAGCACGCCAGCGGTTCAAGGCGGGCGTCGCCGGCAACATCGAAGTCATCAACGCTCAGTCTTCACTGCTCCGCGCGCGTGACGCGGACATCGATGCGCGCTTCGCGGCGGTAACGGCGCGCATTGCGCTGGCCCGCTCAGTGGGCAGCGCGCGGACCCTGCATTAAGGAACAGGACAATGGCTACGACGATGGGACCAGAAACAGAGACTCCAGCCAGGCCCGCACCGCGGTCTTCGACTGCAGCGCGTCCCAAGAGCTCACGCCGAACGGTCTTCATGATCATGGGCGTGATCCTGGTTGGGATCCTGATCTTCGGCGTGCGCAAATGGTGGTTTAGCCGCTCGCACGTCTCGACCGACAACGCGCAGGTCGACGGCCACATCGTGCCGATTCTTCCGAAGGTCGGCGGCTTCGTGGCAGAGGTCCGCGTCGAGGAGAATCACGCGGTCAAGGCCGGCGATACGCTCGTCGTGCTCGACGACCGTGACCTCCGCGCTCGCCTCGCGCAAACCGAGGCAGACCTGGCGGCGCTGCTCGCGACCGTCAGCTCGCGCGGGCGCGTAGGCCAGGCCGAGGCGGCCGTAGCGCAGGCGCAGGCGCAGGCAGTCAAAGCGATCGCCGACCTGCAGCGCATCGAGCCGCTGGCCAGGCAGGAGGTCGTCAGCCAGCAGCAGCTCGACGCGGCGCGCGCCGCGGCAACGGCGGCAGAGGCGCAGCTTGCTGCCGCGCAGGCGATGCTGGTGGGTGCAGATGCGCGGGTCGCCGCGGCGCGTGCGACGCGCGATCAGGCGGCGCTGCAGCTCTCGTACACGCGTATCACGGCCCCGGCGACCGGCGTGGTTTCGAAGAAAGCCGTGGAGCTGGGCCAACTGGTGCAACCCGGCCAGCCGCTGATGACCGTCGTCCCGCTCGAGGATGTGTGGGTGACGGCGAACCTCAAGGAAACCGAGTCGGCCGATGTGACGCCCGGCGACTCCGCCGATGTCACGGTCGACGCGTACAAGGGCGTGCATTTCCGCGGCCACGTCGAGAGCCTGTCGCCCGCGACAGGTGCGAAGTTCTCACTGCTGCCGCCCGACAACGCAACCGGAAACTTCACGAAAGTGGTGCAGCGCATTCCCGTGCGCATTCACCTGGATAGCCCGGTGGACCCGGCTCACATGCTGCGGCCGGGGATGAGCGTCGTCGCGACCATCAAGACGCACTAGCATGACGGCGATTGCGCTGCCGGCAGCGCCGGACAGATATCGGTTCAAGTACCTCATCGCGATCACGGTGTCGCTCGCGTCGGTGCTGGAGCTCCTGGATACCAGCATCGTGAACGTCGCGATTCCGCACATGATGGGAAACCTGGGGGCGACGCTCGATCAGATCGCCTGGGTCTCGACCGGGTACATCGTCGCCAACGTGATCGTGCTGCCGATTACAGGGTGGCTGTCCGCCTATTTCGGCCGGCGGCGCTACTTCGCCGGATCCATCGCGCTCTTCACGATCGCGTCGTTCATGTGCGGCAATGCTGGCTCGCTCGGCGCGCTCGTCTTCTGGCGCATCATCCAGGGGCTCGGCGGCGGGGCGTTGCTGTCGACGTCGCAGGCCATCCTCTACGAGGAGTTTCCCCGCGAGGAGTACGGCACCGCGATGGCGATCTTCGGCGTCGGCGTCATGGTCGGACCCACGCTCGGACCCACCGTGGGCGGCTGGATCACCGACATGTACGGTTGGCCCTGGATCTTCTACATCAACATCCCGTTCGGCATGGTCGCGCTGGCGCTGACGATGTCGTTCATCAACGACTCGCGGCACCAGGAGCGGTCTTCACGCGTGGACTTCGTGGGCCTGGGGCTGCTGGCCGTCGGCATCGGCGCGTTGCAGACCATGCTCGAGCGCGGTGAGCGGCTCGACTGGTTCGCGTCGGGATCGGTGCGTCTGCTCGCGATCACGAGCGCGATTTCGCTGATCACGTTCATCTGGCACGAGCTGAACACCGATCATCCGGTCGTGGATCTACGCATTCTGAAGAGCAGGCAGCTCGCGGTTGGTGTCGTGTTCGGCCTGGTGCTCGGCGTGTGTCTCTACGCCACCGTCTTCGTCCTCCCGGTCTATCTCCAGAACGTGCGCAACTTCACGGCCAATCAAACGGGACTCGTGATTCTGCCCGGCGCGCTGGCCAGCGCGTTCACGATGGCGTCGATGGGACGGTTGACGGGGAAATTCGACGCGCGATTATCGATTGCGGCTGGGGTTGGAGTCTTCGCGCTCTCGATGTGGAAGCACGCGCATTTCACCACCGAGAGCGGGATGTCCGATTTCTTCTGGCCGCTCATTTTCCGCGGGGTGGGCCTCGGCCTGATTTTCGTGCCGCTGACGAACCTCGCGCTCGCCGATCTGCCGATGTCGCGAATTCCGAACGGGACCGGCCTGTTCAATCTGATGCGGCAGCTCGGCGGCAGCGTGGGGATCGCGCTCTCAGCGACGCTGATCCAGCGATTCACCGCAATTCATCGCGCCGATCTCGCCGCCAACATCACGCCGTACGCCGAAGCGACGCGCGAGCGCCTCACCACGATCACCAATGCCCTGATCGCGCGCGGCGACGTCCCCGCGATCGCGCAGACCAAGGCGATCGGGTTTCTCAATGGTATCGTGACGAAACAGGCGATGATGCTGTCGTTCGACCAATTGTTCCTGCTGTTTGGGGCGGTCTTCGTGCTGTCGTTACCGCTACTGCTGCTCATGCACAAGAGTAGGGGAGGGCCAGGTGGGGGAGGGGGAGGGGGGGCCCATTGAGCGGCGTCCGTGTCGGCGATCTGGCGCCTGACTTCACGCTCCCGGACCAACTGGGCGAGCAAGTCCGGCTGGGTGATCTCGTCGGGAAGAAAAACGTGGTCCTCTACTTCTATCCAAAGGACGCGACGCCGGGGTGTACGGCTGAGGCGCGCGCGTTCCGCGACGCCTACGGAACGTTCACGGCCGCCGATACAGAAGTCGTCGGCGTCAGCTCCGACTCCGTCAAGTCGCACCAGCGGTTCGCGGCGAAGCACGATTTGCCGTTCAAGCTGCTGAGCGATCGGGACGGGGCGGTCCGAGCGCTGTACGGCGTGGAGCGGACTCTGGGTATTCTGCCCGGGCGCGTGACGTACGTGATCGACCGTCAGGGGATCGTGCAGCACATGTACTCGTCGCAGTTCGCCGCTCGCAGGCACGTGGGCGAAGCACGCAAGGCCGTGAGGTGCATGGATCGATGACCACGCGTCAGATGTTGGCACGGCTCGGGATCGTGGGCGGGCTCTGGACGCTCCTCAACCTCTACGTCGGCGGTCACGTCCTCGGCCCCACAGGGTTGAGTGGGCTGCCGCGGATCCTGGCCTGGGGGGCGGTGTCGATCGTGGCGTGGCTGCCGCTCGTCGCGATGGTGACCGCACGGAGCGGCGGTCGCGGCCCGCTGATGCGTGTGCTCGACTGGGCGGCCTACTTGGCGCTGGGGCTGTCGTCGCTGCTCATCGTGTCCTTCTTCGTCACCGATCTCTTCCGCCTGCCCGCCACCGCCAGGCTGGTCCTGGTCGTTGTGAGCGGAGCCGTGTTGTTGACGCTCATCGGCATTGTACTCGCGCGGCGGCCTCGGGTCGTTCGCGTGACCGTCCCCATTGCCGACCTCCCCAACGATCTCGCCGGCTTCCGGATTCTGCAGCTGAGCGACCTGCACATCGGGCCAACGATCCGGCGTCCCTTCGTGGACGCTGTCGTGAATCGTGCCAATGCGCTCCGGCCGGATCTCATCGCCGTGACCGGCGACGTGGCCGATGGGCTCGTGCCGGAGCTGCGCGAGCATGTCGCGCCGCTGGGCCGCCTGCGGGCGCCGCACGGCGCGTACTTCGTGACGGGTAACCACGAGTACTACTGGGACGTCCGCGGTTGGACCAACGAGCTCGAGCGTCTCGGCATTGCCGTGCTTTCGAACGAGCATCGCGTGGTGGAGCGGGGATCGGGCCGGCTCGTGATCGCAGGCGTCACGGATCTCTCCGCCACTTCCGATCCGGCCGCCGCCGTGGCTGGCGCGCCCGTCAGCAACGTCCGCGTGCTGCTGGCGCACCAGCCGCGCAGCGCCTTTGCCGCGCAGGCGGCCGGGTACGACCTGCAGCTCTCGGGGCACACCCATGGCGGACAGTACTTCCCGTTCAATTTGCTCGTGCGGCTATTCCAGCCGTTCGTCGCCGGGCTGCACCGCCTCGAGTCCATGTGGTTGTACGTCAGCCGGGGCACTGGGTACTGGGGCCCACCGCTCAGGCTCTGCGCGCCAGCGGAGATTACGGTGCTGGAGCTGGTCCCCGCCTAAGCACAGCCGGCCATCGCCGCGGTGACCAGGAGGGCGCGCACGATGCCGAGCGCGCCCTTGTCGTTTTCGTACCACTCCGTCGGCAGGTGCGCATCACCCGCGCGGCCGCCGGCACCCAAGGCCACCGCAGGGACGCCGAGGGCGATGGGGACGTTGGCGTCGGTCGAGGCGCAGGCAAGCTGGTGGTCGTGGCCCACGGCCCGCGTCGCGGCGACAGCGGTCTGCACCAGGGGATGCGTCCGGGGTGTGAGACCCGAGGGCCGGTCGCCCACGCGTCGCACGTCGATCGTGAGCGGTACAGTACCGGGCATGCGGCGGCGATTCTCCTCATCGAGCGCCTGGGTCAGGATGGTCTGAACGGCGGTGTCGAGTTTCTCGAGCGCGCGCGGCTCCTCGCTACGCAAATCCAGATCGAACCAAGCGTTCTGAGGAATCGAATTGAGACCGGTGCCTCCACCAAGCCGAACGACTGCGTGCGTGGTGCGTGGTGCGTTGTGCGTGGGCAGGCTTGCGATCCGTTCGATTGCTCCACCGACCGCGTTCGCAGGATTGGCGACGCCGAAGGCCGCCCACGAGTGGCCGCCCGGCCCGTGATAGGTGACGCGGTAGCGCCGGGCGCCCAGCGCGCGATGCACGATGCGCTCGATGCCGGCGCCGTCCAGGGCGATAAAGGCGGACGGGCGGACGGGCGGATGGGCGGATGGGCCGAACAAATACCGCACGCCGCGCAGATCGCCCGAGCCTTCCTCACCGACCGTCGCTGCGAACAACACGGGTCGCCGCGTTTCAACCTCCGCCCGGACGAGCGCCTCGCCGATCGCGACGAGTGCAGCTAGACCGCGCGCGTTGTCGGCGATGCCGGGACCCTCGAGTCGCGGGCCGTGGCGCGACACGGAAACATCGAGCTCGGGTCCGAAAACCGTATCGAGATGCGCGCTGAGCACAACGCAATCGTTTCCCGATTCCCGTTTGCCGCACCAGCCACGCACGTTGCCGACAGCGTCGATCGTGATCTCGTCCAGCCCAGCCTCACCGAACATTTCCGCCACCCGCGCGCCGCGCGCCCCTTCCGCCCCGGTTGGGGCGGGAATCGCGGACAGCGCGGCCTGGCGGCCGAGCGTCGCTTCGTCGGAGCGCTCGATGTGCGCGCGCGCGGTGCGCACGCGTTCGCTGAGAAGGACGGCGTCGATCACGTCAGCAAACTATGACCCTTGGGGCGGGTCCTGCAACTTGACCTGGACTAGGGCGCACGCGACACTAAACGCATGGAGGAGCGGGAGCTTATCTACGACTGGAACGGCGCGGGCGTAAACGGCAGCTTCGATTGGACGCGCGCCCGGGTTGATCTGAACGACGAGACGCTGCGCGATGGCCTGCAGTCTCCGTCGGTCACGGACCCGTCGCTCGACGTCAAGAAGCGGCTGTTGCACCTGATGGCAGACCTCGGCATCGTGGCCGCCGATATTGGCCTGCCGGGCGCCGGTCCGCGCGTCGTCGATCAGGTGCGCGCACTCGCCAAAGAGATCCGCGACCACAAGCTCCCCATCGCCCCCAATTGCGCCGCCCGGACCGTCATCTCCGATATCGAGCCGATCGTCCGCGTTTCCGACGAGGTCGGGATCAAGATCGAAGCCGCCACGTTCATCGGCTCCTCCCCGATCCGGCAGTACACAGAGGACTGGACGTTGGACCGCATCCTTGCCGCGACCGAAGAGGCCGTCACCTACGCGGTGAAGCACGGCCTGCCGGTCATGTACGTCACGGAGGACACAACCCGCGCCCGGCCCGAGACGATCAAGGCGCTGTATGGTGCGGCGATTGAGTGCGGAGCAAAGCGGATCTGCCTGGCGGATACGGTCGGTCACGCGACCCCCGATGGGGTTCGCGCCCTCGTCAACTTCGTCAAACAGGAAATCGTCAAGACGAACGACGTAAAAATCGACTGGCACGGTCACCGCGATCGCGGCATGGGGCTGATCAACTGTCTCGCCGCGATCGAGGCGGGTGTGCATCGGGTCCATGCGACGGCGCTCGGGGTCGGCGAACGGGTCGGCAATGCCGAAATGGATCTGCTGATCGTAAATCTCAAGCTGCTCGGCGCGCACCAGGGGGACATTCGCAAGCTGCCCGAGTATTGCCGGCTCGTCGCGGACGCGGTCGGTGTGCCGATTCCCGTGAACTATCCCGTGGTGGGGACCGACGCGTTCCGGACGGGCACGGGCGTGCATGCGGCCGCGATCATCAAAGCCAAGAAGAAGGGCCACAACTGGCTCGCCGATCGGGTGTATAGCTCGGTTCCGGCAGAGGAATTTGGTTTCGAGCAGCGCATCGAGATCTCGCCGCTGTCGGGTCTGTCGAACGTGAAGTACTGGCTGGAGCGCCACGGTTACGATCCCGAGGATGACGAGGCGTGCCGCACCCTGTTCGATGCGGCCAAGCGCACCGACCGGGTTCTGTCCGACGAAGAGTGCCATCGGTTGTTGAACGCATGAGCCTGCGCGACATCGAGCAGTCGTTTTTCGATCTCCATTGGCACCTGGATCCGGTGGCCGCGACCCAGGCGGGTGTGCCGGGCTACGACGACCGCTACGGCCGATTCAGTCCCGCCGCGCTCGCGCCACATCTCGCGGCGCTAAAATCGATCGCCACCGGGCTGGAACGAGCCAATGCCGCCGATCTCGAGGAGGAGATCGACCGCACGGCGTTGCTGAACGAGATCCGCGTCATGCTGCGCCGCTTCGAGCACCTGAAACCGCAGGCCAAGAACCCTGAATTCTGGCTCTCGCATTTGCTCGGCGGGCTGCATCACCTGCTGCTCTCCGCCGATCGCACGCCTGCCGAGAAAGCGGCCGCGGCGATCGGACGACTCGAGGACATCCCGGAATTCCTCGAGGATCTCAAGGCCGCCATGGAAGAGCCGGTGCGGGTCTTCGTCGAGACGGCGCTGCGCATGACCGAAGGCGGCCGGTTGCTCGTCAAGGAGCTTGCCGCCGCGCTGGGCGCGCAGGCTCCCCTGCATGCCGCCCGTCTCTCGGCCGCGGCGGAGCAGGCGAGCGCGGCGCTGCTTGCGTTCGACGCGAATCTCGAGCGCTGGCTGGAAATGGGGACGGAGCACTTCGCGATCGGCGAGGAAGCATTCGACTTCCTGCTGCACTATCAGCATGCGCTCCGCGATACGGCGCCGGAGCTGTGGCGCTACGGCCTGCGGCTAAAAGAGGAGATCGAGGCCGATCTCGTGCGCCTCGCCAAGCGGCTGGACGGCGGCAAGCCGTGGCCGGAGCTCGTTGACAAGCTGCGGGGCGATCACCCGGCGCCGAGCGAGCTGGTGGACGCGTACGCCAGAGAGATGGCCCGCGCTCGCGATTTTGTGGAGCAACGGAAGCTCGCGCCCATTCCCACGGCCCCGCTGGGAGTGATTCCCACACCGGCGTTCATGCGCCCGGTGATTCCGTACGCCGCATACGACAGTCCTGGGGCCTACAGCCGTGACCGCACCGGCTGGTTCTATGTCACCGTCCCCGATTCGCGCCTGCCGCGGGAGCAACAGGAGCGGATTCTGCGCGATCACTGCCGCTACGAGCTGGCCGCCACGGCGCTGCACGAAGGTTATCCCGGGCATCATTTGCAGCTCGTCATCGCGAAAGAGCTGCCTTCGCATGTGCGCAAGAATCTCTGGACGCCGCTCACGGTCGAAGGATGGGCACTCTACTGCGAAGACATGATGGGCGAGGAAGGGTTCTACGCCTCGGACCAGGAGCTCTTCTTCCAGCGCGTGCATCTGCTGTGGCGCGCCATGCGCATCCTGCTTGACGTCGGCCTGCACACGCGCGGCATGACACGCGAGCAGGCGGTCGATCAGATGGTGAACGAGCTCCACGTCGAACGCGGCAACGCCGAGGCTGAAGTGCGGCGCTACTGCGCGTGGCCGGCGTACCAGCTGTGCTATGCAGTCGGACGGCGCGAGCTGCTCCGGCTGCGCGACGACTTCCGCAAGGCGAAGGGCAACAGCTTCACGCTGCGCGCCTTCCACGACGCCGTGCTGCCGTACGGCGGCCTGCCCGTCACATTGATCCGTTGGGGACTCGGCCTGGGTGAGTGAGCGCCAGCAGCTCCCCAGGCAGGTCAAGCTGTTCGGTGCCGTTTCCCTTCTCAATGATTTCGCGAGTGAGATGGTGTACCCGCTGCTGCCGGCATTCATCACCGGCGTGCTGGGCGGCGGGGCAGTGGCGTTGGGCGCGCTGGACGGCGCCGCCGAAGCCGCCGCATCACTCGTAAAGCTCGTCTCCGGCCGGCTGGCCGACCGGGCGTCGCGCCGCGGGCCGCTCATTGTCGGCGGCTATTTCCTCGCGGCCGCCGTACGGCCAATCATCGCGCTCACGGCGGCGGCGTGGCAGGTCATTGTCTTACGGATCGTGGACCGGCTGGGCAAAGGTCTGCGGACGCCACCGCGTGACGCACTGATCGCCGATGTGACCCCGGCCCCAATGGTCGGTCGTGCATTTGGACTGCAGCGCGGGCTGGACCATGTGGGGGCAGTGATTGGGCCCCTGGTCGCGTGGCTCCTTTTGTCGCGGAACGCCGACGTCCGAACGGTGATCCTCGCGAGCATCATACCGGGTGTCTTGGTGCTGGTGCTTGCAACTTGGGCGGTGCGGGACCGTGAGGGGCGGCGAGGGGCGGCGAAAGAGGCGGCGGCAGAGACTTTGCCGCCCCCCGCCGGCCTTCGCCGCCTTCCGCCGGCGGTTATCGCAATCGCCTTCTTCTATCTCCTCCGCATGCCCGAGACGTTGATGATCCTCCGGGCGCAGAATCTCGGAGTCGCGGTCGCGCTCGTGCCGCTGCTCTGGGCGGCGCTCCACGTCGTGCGGTCCTCGACATCGTTCGTGGGCGGGGCGCTATCTGATCGAATCGGTCCGTCGCGGACGATGTGGATCGGGTGGCTCAGCTACGTCGCGCTCGCCGCGGGGATGGCGTTCGCCGCGAGTCCGCTCGCCGCGTGGGTGCTCTTTCTCGCTCTCGGCGTGGTGGCGGGACTGACGGAGAGTCCCGAACGTGCGCTCGTGTCGGCGGCGACGGGCGGGCGGCATGGCAGCGGGTTTGGCGTCTATCACGCGCTCACTGGAGTCGCCGCGCTGGTTGGGGGCCTCGCCCTTGGCCTTGTTTTTCAACGTGTGAGTGGGGCGACGGCGTTCACCGTAAGTGCCGTTGGCGCTTTGGGTTTGGTGATCCTCTGGCCTTTCTGGATGAGGTTGCATAGGGTTCCCCCGCCATGAGCGCCCCAGCTGCACCCCAGACCCCCAATCCGACCGTCAAAGCCCGCCCGCAGGGACGCTATCTCGCCCGTCTCTCGCTACTCGCGCTCGGCGTCGTCTACGGCGACATCGGGACGAGCCCGCTGTACGCGCTGCGGGAGGCGTTCCATAGCCAGCACGGGATTCCCGTCACACAGGGGAACGTGCTCGGTGTGCTGTCGCTCATTTTCTGGTCGCTGCTCCTGATCGTGACCGTCAAGTACCATGTCGTCATCATTCGCGCCGACAACAAGGGTGAAGGCGGTGTGCTTGCCCTCATGGCGCTCGTCAACGGCAGCCGGGTTGCGCGCGGCTTGACGCCGCGGCGCCTGATGATCGTACTCGGGATCTTTGGCGCGGCCTTGCTCTACGCCGACGGCGCACTCACTCCCGCGATCTCGGTGCTCTCCGCGGTCGAGGGTCTCGAGATCGCGACACCCCAGCTGCAGCACTGGGTCATCTGGATTACGCTCGCCATCCTGATCGGTCTGTTCATGTTCCAGAGCCGCGGCACGGCGGGGGTGGGCGCGGTGTTCGGGCCGGTCATGCTTGTCTGGTTCGCCACGATCGCCGTGCTGGGGCTCAACGGCATTCTCAAGAATCCCGCTGTCGTCGGTGCGGTATTACCGACCCACGCCATTCGGTTCCTTGCGGAAGATCCCGGACGCGGTCTGCTCGTACTGGGGGCGGTCTTTCTGGTCGTGACCGGCGGCGAAGCGCTGTATGCCGATCTCGGGCATTTCGGTCACACCGCGATTCAGCTCGCGTGGTTCACGATTCCGCTGCCCGCCCTGATGCTCAACTACTTCGGGCAGGGCGCCTTGCTGCTGACGAATCCTGAGGCTGCCGCCAATCCCTTCTATCTTCTGGCGCCGGCGAAGCTGCTGATTCCGCTCATTCCGCTCGCTACGGCTGCTGCGGTCATCGCGTCCCAAGCCGTGATCTCGGGCGCGTTTTCGCTCACCCGGCAGGCGGTGCAGCTCGGCTATATCCCGCGCATGGAGATCGAGCACACGTCGTCGCGCGAGATCGGGCAGATCTACGTGCCCTCGGTCAACAAGATGCTCGCGGTGCTGACGATCGCGCTGGTACTGTATTTCCAGACGTCGAGCAACCTGGCCGGGGCGTACGGCGTCGCGTTGTCGACCCTGATGGCGCTGACGACGGTGATGTTCTACGTCATGAGCCGCGAGGTATGGGGCTGGAGCTTCGCAAAAGCCGCTGCTGTGTCGGGGTCATTCCTGATCGTCGATCTGACATTCCTGGTGGCGAACTCGCTCAAGATCTGGCATGGCGGGTGGGTGCCGCTGGCGATCGCGATCGTGCTGTACTTCGTGATGATTACCTGGAAGAAGGGCCGAGAGATTCTCGCGAAGCGGATGATGGAGAAGACGGTTCCGCTTAAGCTGCTGCTCGCCGATCTCGCGGCCGAGCCACCGGTCCGCGTGCCGGGAACCGCGGTGTTCATGTACGGCAGCTCGGATGGCACGCCGCCGGCGCTGGTGCTCAATCTCACGCATAACAAAGTGCTGCACGAGAAAATCGTGTTCTTGACCGTGATGACCGAGGACGTGCCGCACGTGGGCGGCGAGCAGCGCGTGACGGTGAAGCGCAGCGGGAAAGGGTTCCACAGCGTCGTGGCGCGCTACGGGTTCATGCAGGATCCCGACATCAACGAGATTCTGGCGGCGTGCAAAGAGAACGGTCTGAGTATCCCTCTCGAGGGAACGACCTTCTTTCTCGGTCGCGAGACCCTCATTGCCTCGGACCGACCCGGCATGGCGATCTGGCGCGAGCGGCTGTTCGCATTTATGTCGCGCAATGCCATGAGGGCGACCGCCTTCTTCAAGATTCCGCCGAATCAGGTATTTGAAGTCGGGGCCTACGTAGAGCTCTGATGTGGCTCGGGCCCGGCGAGGGCGACCGTGTCCTTCGCTTCGTCGTACACAAACAGGTCCCCGAACGTCGCCCACCCCACCAGCGTCTGAAACACCTGCTCGTAGTTTTCCTGCGGCAGTCGTATCACGATCGTCTCGAGGATGAAGTCCCGATCGATGCGGTGCTTGCGCTGGCGCCGCAGCACATCATGGATCTCCCTGAACAGCGAAAGCGTGAGGAGCTGTTCGCGCCAGATCGCCTTGCGGTCCTCGGCTGAGGCCTGTGCGAATCGCTTGCCCAGGGGCTCCAGAATCACCGTGCTCTTCGGCGTGTCGACGAAGTTGAGCATCTCCGCCGCCTTCACGACGGCAATGAGATGGCCGAATTCCTTGTTGGCGGCAACCGCGATGCGGAAGACATCCTCCTGTCCGCCGCGGGTCGCGAGGAGTTCCAGCAATCCGACGATCTCTACGGCGGACACCGGGGGGATCGGCTCCAGGAATCCAGGCGCGCGCGGCGCCGGACCCGCCGGAACGTCCGGCAGCTCGCTCCCGGTGATGATGTCGTGCAGCTGATCGACGAGCTGCAAGAACTCGGGCGCACGGTAGTCGCGGGGCCGCGGCAAGTCGTTCTGTACGACCTTGCGCACCTGCGCCGGATGTGCGCCGCCGAGCACGATGATCCGGTCGGCCATGAAGACGACCTCTTTGATGTCATGGCTGACCATGAGAATCGACGACAGGCTCTGCTCCTTCGCCGACCAGATGTCCAGGACCTCCGTCCGCAGCGTCTCCGCCGTGAGGGCGTCCACCTGGCTGAACGGCTCGTCCATGAACAGGATCTCGGGCTCGACCGCGAGGGCCCGCGCCATGCCGACCCGTTGCTTCATGCCGCCCGAAAGCTCGCGCGGATAGGCCCTCTCGAACCCTCCCAGCCCGACGCGGGTGATGCCGCGCTCCGCGCGTTCGGCGATCTCATGGGGGGGGAGCCGCAGGACCTCGAGGACCACTTTCACGTTTTCCGCGACCGTCATCCACGGATACAGCGCGAAACTCTGGAATACGATCGCGACCCCGGGATTCAGACCGTGCAACGGGCGCCCGTGGTAGAGCACCTCGCCATGCGTCGGGGTGATCAGCCCCGCGAGCATGCGCAGGAGCGTCGACTTACCACTTCCCGACGGTCCCAGCAGTGCAACGACTTCGCCTGCGCCGACCGTCACGGTGACATGCTCCAGCACCCGCAGCTGCTGGCCGTTCGGCAGGGTGAAGTCTTGCGAGATGTTGCGTGCCTCGCACAGGACTCGGGTCGCCTCAGCAACCGCAGACGTGGCCATTATTTGTCCTGATCGTCACCTGTTGAGTGAGAAGCGCGACTCGGCGAACCGGTAGCACTGCCGCCACACCGTACGATTGAAGGCTACCACGATCGCCGACATGACGAGAATGCTGGCCGCGAGCCGGGGAAAGTCCGCGGCGGCGGCGGCGGCGCTGATCTGCGCACCCAGCCCATGGGCCTGGAGCGTCTGGCCTTTGAAAGTCACGTACTCGGCGACGATGCTGGCATTCCAGGCGCCTCCCGCCGCGGTGACCCAGCCGGTCACGAGATAGGGAAAGACACCCGGAAGGTAGAGCGCGCGGAACCGGCGCCAACCTCTCAGCCGGTAGCTGCGGGCGGCCTCCTGGAGATCCGTGGGAATTGCCATCGCTCCCGCGATGACGTTGAAGAGGATGTACCACTGCGTGCCGAGGAGCATGAGTACGATGCTCCCCCAGCCCAGCGATACGCCGGCGGCCGCGAGCCCGGCGATGACGATGGGAAACAGCATCGGCGCGGGAAACGACGCGACGATCTGCACCACCGGCTGCAGCAGGCCCGACAGCCGTGGCGAAAGGCCGATCGCGATTCCGGCCGGCAACGCCCACAGCGTCCCGAGCGCGGTCGCGAGCAGGACCCGGCCGAGCGTCCACCCGGCGGCGCTACCCAGTGTGCCCCATTCCGCCGCGGGAACGCGGCGCAGGACATGAGTCAACTTCCAGGCACCGAAGGCAAGCGCGGCGAGGAGCAGTGCGAGGAGGATCACGCCGAGCCACGGGGCTGGCCGGCGGACGGCAACCTGCTCGACGGTCGGGCCGGGGCCGGGCCGAGGGATTCGTCGGCGTGCGAGGCGGGTCCGCAGGCGTCGCCACAGCCGCCGGAGCACCGCGATGAGCCGGGAGCGCCGGAGCAAGTTAAGGAACCACGACGTCGTCCTCTCCTGTGTGCCGCCCTCATCGACGCGGAATTTCTGCGCCCACACCACGATGGGGCGCCATAAGACCTGATCGACCGCGACGATCATCAGCGTCATCGCCCCAATCGCGTAGATCATGGCGTCGGTGCGTCCTTGATCCACCGCCACGCTCATGTAGGACCCGATCCCCGGCAGGCGGAAGTCCCGGTCGCCCAGCCGGAACGCCTCATTGATCATCAGGAAAAACCAGCCGCCCGCCATGCTCAACATGCTGTTCCAGACCAGCCCCAGTGTGGCGTACGGCAGCTCCAGCCATTTGAGACGCTGCCACCACGAGAAGCGGTAGACCGCCCCGACCTCGCTGAGGTCGTCGGGCACGGAGCGCAAGGAGTGGTAGTAGCTGAACGTCATGTTCCAGGCCTGCCCCGTGAAGATCATGATCACGGCGGCGAGCTCGAGGCCGATGTTGCTGTGCGGGAACAACGCCACGAGGGCGAGGATCAAGCCCGGCATGAACCCAAGCACCGGAATGCTTTGGAGGATGTCGAGGAGGGGTACGAGCACGCGCTCGGCAAGCCGGTCCTTCGCGGCCCAGTAGCCGTAGCTCAAGGTGAAGGCGAGCGAGAGAACGTATGCGAGTAGTCCCCGGGAGAGCGAGTAAAACGTGTAGCGAGGGAGAGCCCAGGGCGACAGGTCGATGACCATGGCCGGCCGCGAGGCTCCGCTCCACTCCCGACCGAGTTGCAGCACTCCGAAGAGCAGGCCTGCGAGCGCGACGACGATGGCGAGATCCACCAAGCCGAAGCGGCGGGTGCGGTGGAGCTGTGGAGCCGAGGTCACGGGGAGCACATTCCAGCTTCATTGACCACACAACGTGGGGGGAAGTCACTGCGTGTGTCCTTCCCTAATTTACGGAGCGCTCGGCTCGTGTTCGTCACGCACCTGCACGCTCGAGAATGACCGGTACAGCCACAGGTCGTAAATGATCTTCAGCAATCCGGCGATGAAAAAAGGCGCGTTGATCAGTGCAGGGCGCGAGAAGAGCACACCCGCGAACATTGGCGCAAGCGCTGCACCGCTCGTCCGCGCCACCCCGGTGACTCCCGCCGCTGCCGAGCGTTCTTCCGGTCGCACCACCGCCATGACGTAGGACTGTCTGGTCGGCACGTCCATCTGGCTGATGCTGAAGCGCGCAAAGAGCACCAGGACCGCGAGCGGCAGGGTGGGCATCAGCGGGACAAGAATCAGTAAGAGGTTGGACGGCAGGTGCGTGAACACCATGGTGTTGACCAGGCCGAACCGCGCCGCGAGCCGGCTAGCGAGCAACGCGGAGATGCCAGCGAGGATATTTGCGCCGAAGAAGATGGCGCCGAGGGTTTCGGGCGTCACGCCGAAGCGCAGGAAGAACCAGTAAGCGGCGAAGCTCTGGACGACAAATCCTCCCCCAAAGGAGTCGAGCGCAAACAGCGCCGAGAGCTTGAGCACGATGCCCCGCGACTTGCCGATCCCCAGGAGCGACTTCTCCTTCACGGCGGTCACCTCGGCCGCCGGCGACAGCTGCGTGAAAAAGAAGAAGAGGACCGCACCTAACGCCGCATACAGCAATACCACCGCGCGGTAGTGAAAGCGGTGTGAGATGACTCCGCCCGCCAACGAGCCGGCGGCTGTCGCGAGCGCGCCGGTCAGCGTGTACCACGCAAACACGGACGTCCGCAGGCGCGCCGGAACAACGTGTGCCAGGGCCGCCTGTTCGATCGGGAGGAAGGGACCGACTTCGTTGCCGCTGGGACTGATCACCCCGATCGTTGCCACGACGACCAGCAGTGGGAAGTTGCGCGTCAGTGCGAACAACACACCCGCCGCGATCATCAGAACCGCGCCCAGAAGCAGCATCCGACGGCGCCCGATGCGATCGGCCCGGGTTGTGAGGAAAAGCGAGACGATCGTGTCGCCGATGAGCGTCAGCGTCAGCAGCAGCCCCACCTGCGAGGTGTCGAACCCGAGATCGGTGAGATAGAAGACGAGAACGACAGATAGCGCGCCATACGCGAACAGGCGCGTGAATCGCGTCAGCAACAACAGCCATCCGTCGCGCGTGAGCGCGGATAGCGGGCCGTCGCTCAGACTACCTCGTCAGGTTCCGGCGATCAGGGTGGTAGGGACGAACGGTGCTTCGTGCACTACTGCCGGCTTGCGACGCGAGAGCACGAGCCACCACTCGCGCGCCGACGTAAACACGAGCATCGCGACGACGGACATGAAGAACAGCGCGATCACGGCGTTGAGCCGGTCATTGAAGATCAGCCGCGCCGCATTCGGATCCGCGGATATTGCGAGCGACGCCGCGTGCGAGAGAAAGCCGAGCTTGGGGTCCGCGGAGAAAACCTTCTGATAGCCCGCGGTCATCGTCACAGCGATGAGCCAAGCGAGTGGCCCGAGCGTGACCCAGGCGTAGCGCTGGCGCCCCATCTTGATCAGGATCGTCGTGGCTACGCACAAGGCCACCGCCGCGAGCAGCTGGTTCGAGATCCCGAAGAGCGGCCACAGCGAATTGATCCCTCCGAGTGGATCCACCACGCCCTGCCAGAGAAAATAGCCCCACGCCGCGCACACCACGCCGCTCGAGATCAGCACGCTCGGCAGCCACGACGTCTCGCCGAACTTCGGCCAGGCGTGGCCGACGATTTCCTGGAGCATGAAGCGCCCCACGCGCGTGCCGGTGTCGATCGTGGTGAGGATGAAGAGCGCCTCGAACATGATGGCGAAGTGATACCAGAGTGCCGACAACGCCTTGCCGCCCCCCCCGAGGGCGGTGGTGAGGCCTGAGAAGATGTGCGCGATGCCGACCGCGAGAGAGGGCGCGCCGCCGGTGCGCGCGATCAGCGTCTGCTCCCCCATCTGTGCGGCCAGTGCCCGCATGTACTGCGGCGTGACGACGAACCCCGCCTGATTCAAGACATCTGAGGCGCCCGCCAGCGCCGCGGGCGTGGTATTCATCGCGAAGTAGACGCCCGGATCGAGCGTGCAGGCGGCGATGATCGCCATGATCCCGACGAACGACTCCATGATCATCCCGCCGTACCCGATCATGCGCGCGTCGGTCTCGTGCGAGATCATCTTCGGAGTCGTACCGGACGCGACGAGCGAGTGGAAACCGGAAATCGCCCCACACGCGATCGTGATGAACGCGAACGGGAACAGTTTGCCCGCAAACACGGGACCTTCGCCCGCCGTGGCAAACGGCGTCAGCGCCGGCATGTGGAGCGGCGGCAGGATGATCAAGATCGCGAGGCCCAGCACTACCACCGTGGTGATCTTCAGGAAAGTCGAGAGATAGTCGCGCGGGCAGAGGAGCATCCAGACGGGCAGGACCGATGCGATAAAGCCGTATGCGATCATCATCACCGTGATCGACGTGCCGCTCTGCGTGAAGGCCGCCGCGAGCCCGGGATGACTCGCGACGCTGCCCCCGCCGACCAGCGCCATCAGCAACAGCAGCGCACCGATGATCGACGCTTCGCCGACTTTCCCCGGGCGCCAGCGCTTCATCCACCAACCCATCAGCAACGCGATGGGAATCGTGCAGGCGATCGTGAACAGCCCCCACGGCGACGCGCGCAGCGCGTTCACGACGATCAACGCCAGCACCGCGAGGAGGATGATCATGATCGCGAGCACCGCGACCATCGCCGTCACGCCGGTGACTTTGCTGACTTCCTCCTTGGCCATCTGGCCGAGCGACTTGCCGTCGCGACGCAGCGAGCAGAACAGGATCGTGAAGTCCTGGACCGCCCCGCCGAGCACCACCCCGATGACGAGCCACAGCGTTCCGGGGAGGAATCCAAACTGCGCCGCCAGCACCGGACCGACCAACGGGCCCGCGCCCGCGATCGCCGCGAAATGGTGGCCGAACAGCACCCACTTGTTCGTTGGGACGAAATCATGACCGTTGTTGAATCGTTCGGCGGGCGTGGCGCGGCGCGCATCGAGGCCAAAGACTTTGTTCGCGAGGAACTTCGAGTAGAAGCGGTAGCCGACGGCGTAGGTGCAGACTGCGGCGATCAGGAGCCAGGCGGCGCTGATCGTCTCGCCACGCACCAGCGCCAGCACGCCGAACGCGGCGGCACCGAGAAGCGAGACGAAAGTCCAGCCGAGAATCGACAGCGGTCGCACGCGGCGTAAGTTGCGACGCCGCTTGCCGATGTTCAAGTTCGAACATAGGTTCGAACCCCTTGAGCCCCTCTGGTCCGTATCCCTGGTCGTCGAGCGGGGGGGGGCGCGCCGCCTCCGCGCCCGCGGTACAGGAGCGACCCCAACCCCAGCGCACGCCTGAGTCCTTCAAAGGCCGCGTCGTCATCGTGACGGGCGGCGCGACGGGACTGGGCCGCGCCGTCGCGATGGAATTCGCGCAGAACGGCTGCGGCGTCGCATTCAATTACGTCGAGATGCCCGGGCGCGAAGTCGGCCCGCAAGCGTTGCTGACCGAGACGGCGATCAAGGCGTGCGGCGTTCCCTGTTACTCGGCGCTGTGCGATGTGCGTGAGATGGATTTGGTCGAGCACTTCGTGAGCGAAGCGCGCAGTCACCTCGGCGGCGTGCACTACCTCGTGAACAACGCCGGCATCACTCATGACGGCGCGCTCTGGCGCCTGACGCCCGAGGCGTGGTCTGAGGTCATCGACACGAACCTGACCGGCGCGTTCAACTGTATCAACGTCGTGTCCCCGCACCTGCGCGCCCAGCGCTTCGGCAAGATCGTCAACGTCGCGAGTCATCAGGCCTTCCGGCCGGGATTCGGTATCGCCAACTACGCTGCCAGCAAAGCGGCGCTCATCGGTCTCACCAAAGCTGCCGCGGTGGACCTCGGCTCGGCGGGGATCAATGTCAACGCGGTCGCGCCCGGGTTCGTGAAGACGGAGCTGCTGACGCAGCTGCCACGCGAGGTGCTCGAGCGCGCCGAGCACGAGTCGGTGCTCGGCCGGGTGGCGGAGCCCGAGGATGTCTCGCGCGTGATCCTCTTTTTGTGCAGCGAAGCGGCTCGGCACATCACCGGACAGGTAATCGTGGTGGACGGCGGCCTCACGCTCGCTTAGATTCGGGCCGTGACGCGCCGCTCTACTAAGCTCTTACAAGCCAACTACTTCCTTATTCTTCTCGCCTCGCTGAGCTGCGGGGGGAAGAAGTCCGACCAGCCCACCCCTGCGCCCACAGCCCCGTTGCCTACGGCGGGCCTCGCGGGACAGCGGGTCGCTGTAACCCCGCTCGCGTTGGTCGCCGCGGAAGAGGCGCTGCGATGGGATTCTTTGATCGGCAACCGGCGTACTACGCTGGACAAGAGCGACAGCATCATCGCCACGCTGCTTGGAGCCCGGGCTCCGGAAGTCACCTGGGTTGGCCCTGCCGAGCTGCGGCACATCGCCCGTCGCGCACCCGGCATCGCCGCCGATCCCGACCAGATGGGCACCCCCTTTCTGCGGGCGTCGAACATCATCGATATCCCGGATCCCCTGCGGTCTCAACTGCGTACGCTGATGGGGCTCGCGGGCGGCCGCTACGTGCTCGTGCCGGCGGGCCTCGTATTCCGGGTGGCGAGCCCCGGGGCCGCGCCCCGGGGATCACCGGCCGCTGCATCAGCCGAGCTTTCGGTCGTTCTCATCGACTCGCGTGTCGGCAAGGTCGGGTGGCGCACCATCGCGCGCGGTGAAGGCGATGATCCCTGGATTGCCCTCACGCGAGCGGTGAAAAGCCTGACGCCGGGCCTACCGTGACCCCCTCCGTCCGCGAAGCCACTCTGATCCGGGGCGATGGCATCGGCCCCGAGATCACCGAGGCAACGCTCCAGGTGCTCGACGCCTTGGGGACGAAGTTCGACTGGGACGAGCAGTACGGCGGGATGGCGGCAGTGGAGAAAGCCGGCACGCCGCTCCCCAACGCGACGCTCGATTCGATCCGCCGCACCAGGCTCTGCCTCAAGGGGCCGCTCACGACGCCCGTCGGTGGCGGATATCGATCGGTCAATGTCGCGCTGCGGCAGGAGTTCGACCTCTACGCCAACGTGCGGCCGACCAAGACGATCGTTCCCGGCGGCCGCTACGAGCACGTCGATCTCGTCATCATCCGCGAGAACACCGAAGGGCTGTACGTCGGCCTCGATCACACATTCAAAATCGGGACCGACCGGCGCGCGATGGCGCAGGCGATGTCGATCGTGACGCGCGAAGGCAGCGAGCGCATCGCGAAGTACGCGTTCGAGTACGCCAAGACGCACGGCCGCAAGAAGGTCACGATCGTCCATAAGGCGAACATCCTGAAAGCGACATCGGGATTGTTTCTCGAGGTCGCGCGGCGCGTCGCCGAGCAATACGCCGGAACGATCGCGTCGGACGACAAGATCGTCGACAACACCGCGATGCAGCTCGTGATCAACCCGGAGCAGTTCGACGTGATCGTCACAACCAACCTGTTCGGCGACATCCTCTCCGACGAGGCGGCTGGATTGATTGGCGGCCTGGGGCTCGCGCCCGGGGCCAACATCGGCACCCACGCCGCGATCTTCGAGCCGGTGCACGGCTCGGCGCCGGACATCGCGGGGAAGGGGATCGCCAATCCGTCGGCGCAGCTGCTCGCCGCCGCGATGATGCTCGATCACGTCGGTGAGCTCGAGGCCGCCAGGCGGCTGCGCTGCGTCCTCGAGGCGACCATCGTACAGGATAAGGTCCGCACACCGGATTTGGGGGGACGTGCTGCTACGGCCGAATTCGCCCGCGCCGTGGTTAAGCGGGTTAGGGCCTAGCCACCCGTGCGCCAAATGCGGCACGGAGACGCCGGGCATCGCCATCGGTGGCCTGTGCGCCGACTGCGCGCGGGTGCTCGCGCGCCGGGCGACCAAGGTCGCGCGATTGGTGGCCATCGGCACGACGGTACCGCTTGCGGTGTATGTGGCCTTGGCACTGCCTGTGGAGCGGACTGCCCGGCTGGTCGGGGCCGCGAGTGTGCTCCTGTGGTACGTGTTGACGTTTCTCATAGCAAAACGCGTCACACTGGAGTGGATAAAATGAGGCTATCGGCTATCGGGTATCGGCTATGGGTGGTACTGGTGTTCGTGGCAACTCCGCTGGTGGCCCAGGCGTCCCTTTCCATTTACAGAGATGGCCGGGTGGTGGTGCGGCGCACTCTGCCGCAGGCGCTGCAGCGGGGACGGAATTCGTTGACGCTGCGGCTCGAGGCGCTCGATCCTGCGACGCTGTTCTCGACCGACACCGCCGTTTCCGTGACTTCGGCGACGGTGCGGTATCCAAGCACCGCGTCCGATGCGTTGGCGCAAGCGATCGGTCAGACGATCTCGTTCGTCCGCGCCAAAGGTGACACGATTCGCGCGACGGTCGTGCGACCGGATCCGCCGCAGTTCAGACTGTCCGATGGACGGCTCCTGCTCAGCCCGCCCGGCGAGCCTCTGTTCCCCGCCGAGCTCGTGCGCACCGCACCCGAGGCGCAGGTGGTGCTGGACGCTTCGCGCGCGAGGCAGCGGACCGACATCGCGTATGTGGCGCAGGGTGCGACGTGGGAAGCCCTCTACCAAGTGATTCTGACAGGAGCGCAGGCGCAGGTGACGGGAACAGCAACCGTAACCTCGCAGTCTCTTCGTGCCGATAGTGCTGAGGTCCAACTTGTCGCGGGGGCTATACGGCGCACGCGTACGCTCGCCGCGCCGACGGAAGAAGGGGCCGCGCGATGGATGGTGAGAGGACAGATGGCAGCCGCACAGGACAAGCTCGAAGTAGCCGAAGAAGCTGTAGGTGAAACTCACGTCTACCAGCTTCCCGGCCGCCTCACGATCGAGCCGAGCGTTCCCGTAACGACCGCGCTCTTCCCGCGCAGCTCCGCACCTGTGGTACAGGAGCTCATCGTCCCCGGCGTGCTCCCGTGGCGTGGCTGGATGGGGCAAAACCCCGAGCCCAACCGCGCGGCAGTGCAGGTCTGGTACACGATCAAACGCGCCGCCAAGACGCCGTTCGGCGATCGTCCACTCCCGGCCGGAACTGTACAGCTCTATCACGCCGACTCGAGTGGTCGTGTGCAGCTCATCGGCGAAGCGTCGAACGACCACACCGCACCGGGACGAGATTTGCGCGTGCAATCCGGCGATGCGTTCGACATCACCGCCGAGCGCGTGCAGACCGACTGGAATCAGGAGCAGCTGCCGCCGGTTCGTCGCGGCATGCCGAATCGTCAACGCGTGACCGCGGCGTACCGTGTGACGATTACGAACGCGAAGGCCGAGGCGGTCAACGTGGACGCACGCGAGGCGCACTTCGGCAGCTGGAAGATCATCGAAAGCAGCGTTCCCCCGGAGAAGCTATCGTCGACCGAGTCCCGCTTCCGCGTTACGGTGCCCGCGGGTGGCGAAGCGACGTTGACCTACACGGTGCAAATCGAGCAATGACGATTCAGATCGCTCATATCGGGGATATGCATTTCGGCGGGCTGGCCAACGTGCCGGTGGTCGAGGCGCTGGAGCGCTTACTGCCCGATCTGCGGCCCGACGCCATCGTGATCGGCGGGGATCTCTCGCAGCGCGCGCGCCACGGCGAATTCCAGCGCGGCCGCGCCTTTGCGAACCTGTGCCGCGAGACGGCGCCCGTGCTCGTGATTCCCGGCAACCACGACGTGCAATGGTGGCACCGGCCGTTGATTCCGTTCGGCAAGGACGCGGTCTACCAGAAGTATCGCAGCTACTTCGGCGCCGACCTGACGCCGACGCTGACGATCCCCGGCGGCGCCGTGATCGCGTCGGTGCTGACGGCCCACGGCGTCGCGTGGGGTTCGCTCACCCCTCGGGTGCGCGACATCGCCGTGAAGGGCCACCTTCCCAAGAGCGAGATGCAGCGGGTTGAGTCGGTCTTCGCCAAGGCCGATCCGGGACTCCCGCGCGTGCTCGTGATGCACCACAACCTGCTGCGGGGCGAGCTGTCGCAGCGCATGGGCCTGGCGCGGTGGCGCCGCGCGCAGCGCCGCATCGTCGAGGCAGGCACCGACGTCGTGCTCTGCGGGCACGACCACGAGGAAGGCGCCGAGCAGCTCGATGGCCGCGTCGCGGTGTCGACCGCCGGCACCCTCTCGACGCGGGCGCGCGGTGGGCGGCCCGTCTCCTTCAACTTCGTCACGATAGATCCCGCAGCAGTGCAGGTCACGTTCTTTCGTTGGGATTCGGCAAAGCAACGGTTCCAGCCGTCGGATACGGCGGCATTTGCCCGGTCTCGAAGCAAGCCCGCAGCTTCGGAAGAAAAGCCGGTCCCAGTAACACAATCGCAGGGTTAGCTTTTGGAGCCCCGGGCCACGGGCCCGGGGGTCGCTACCCCTGACCGAGGCTCCTGAATGCCCCCGAAGTTCAAAGGCGTCGACTTCTACAACATCGATGGGTTGCTGAACGAAGAAGAGCGCGCGATCCGGGACACGGTTCGTGCCTGGGTCGACGACAATCTGATGCCCGTCATCGGCGAAGCCTACGTCGCCGGCAAATTTCCCAAGCAGCTGATCCCCGGTATGGCCGAGCTCGGCCTGTTCGGCGCGAACCTCCCCGAAGAGTATGGCTGTGCCGGCCTGAGCAACGTCGCCTACGGGCTCATCATGCAGGAGTTGGAGCGCGGCGATTCCGGGGTTCGGTCCTTTGCCTCGGTGCAGGGCGCGCTCGTGATGTATCCGATCTACGCGTTCGGATCAGAAGAACAGAAGAAGGAATGGCTGCCGCGGATGGCGAGCGGCAAAGTGATCGGCTGCTTCGGCCTGACGGAGCCCGACTACGGCTCGAATCCGGCCGGCATGATTACCGTCGCGAAGGAAACAAAGGACGGCTGGGTCCTGAACGGCGCCAAGATGTGGATCACGAACGGCTCGACGGCACAGGCCGCGATCATCTGGGCCAAGACGGGCAAGATCGAAGATGCTGACTCCATCCGCGGCTTCATCGTGCCGACCGACACGAGAGGGTTCTCGGCCAAAGACCAGAAGGGGAAGCTCTCGCTGCGGGCAAGCGACACGAGCGAGCTGGTGCTCCAGGACGTGCATGTGCCGAAGGATGCGATCCTTCCCAAGTCGGGCGGGCTCAAGTCACCGCTCATGTGCCTCACGGCGGCACGGTACGGCATCGCCTGGGGCGCCGTCGGCGCTGCGATGGCGTGCTACGACGAAGCGGTGAGTTACGCCAAGCAGCGCGTGATGTTCGGCAAGCCGATCGGCGGATTCCAGCTGCAGCAGGCGCGCCTGGCCGATATGCTCACGGAAATCACCAAAGCCCAACTGCTCTGCCTCCAGCTGGGCCGCCTGAAAGACGATGGCAAGTCCACGCCCCAGCAAGTCTCACTCGCCAAGCGTAACAACGTGAACATGGCGACCGATATCGCGCGCGAGACCCGGCGCCTCCTCGGCGCGAACGGCATCCTGGCCGAGTATCAGGCGATGCGACACCTCGCAAACCTCGAATCGGTGTACACCTACGAGGGGACGCACGACGTCCACACCCTGATCCTGGGACAGGAGATCACCGGCCTGAGCGCCTTCAACTAGAAACCCCCTCAGGCCGCGTCTCGTCATATCAGCCATGCATCTCGCGCTGTGGCTCGTCCTCGCGCAAACCCAGTTGGTCGACATTCAGAACCTGACTCCGCGGGAACACCGGGTCAGCGTTTTCGTACTGGCTGCTCCCCTGGACCTTAAAATCTCCGCGGTCGGCGCCGAGCCGTGGCCGGACCGGCTGCGCAGCCGCGACGACGACAATTGGCAGGATGACGAGCAGACGACGTGGCCGGCCGCTGCCTGGATCCTCGATGCGCGGACGCGCGCGGTCGTCTGGGACCTGCGCGCGGCCGACACGCACCGCGAATCCAACGGCCTGCGCCGGTTCTCCGGCACCGTCCACCTCCCGGCCGGCACGTACGAGGCGCACTACGCGTCGTATCCCGCTTCGTCCGTCTCGTGGAACGGCAACATCAATATCGGCCTGAAGGAAATCATCCAGCTGGGCCGGCGCGTGAAGTATGGCGGTCCCTACGTCGAGACTGAGCTGTACAAGCAGTTCGGTGTCACCATCGAGGGCGCGGGCCGGATTGCGACGCAGGACGACATCAACGCCGCGCATGCTGCTTTCACAGAATCGGCGATCGTGAGTCTCGTCCCGGACCGCAACAGCTCCATCCGCAAAGGATTCGAGATCACCAGGCCAACCTCCGTCGAGGTCTACGCCATCGGTGAGCTGCGGCGCGACGGCGATTTCGATTTCGGCTGGATCATGAATGCCGACACCCGCAAGCGTGTCTGGACGATGACATACGCGGGGACCGATCCTGCCGGCGGTGCGGCCAAGAACCGCATGGCGCGCGAGACGCTGCAGCTCAAGCCGGGGCACTACGTCGCCTACTTCGCGTGCGACGACTCGCACAGTCCCGACGATTGGAACAACGTACCGGCGACCGATCCCGAGTTCTGGGGGATGACGCTGCGCGTGGCCGACCGTGCGACGCGCGCGTCGGTCAAGCCATTCGAGTACGAACCGGTGCCGCAGGGCCAGACCATCGTCTCGATGATTGGGATCCATGACGACGAGATGCGGTCGTCAGGCTTCGCGCTGCGGCGCCCGATGGACGTGCACATCTACGCGTTGGGCGAGGGCGGCAGCGACAAGATGCACGACTACGCGTGGATCGTCGACGAGGAGCAGCACAAGCGGGTCTGGGCGATGCGCTACGAGGATACGGAGCATGCCGGCGGTGCCGAGAAGAACCGTCTGTTCGACGGAACGATCCATCTCGATGCCGGCAACTACCTCGTCTACTACCACAGCGATGACTCGCACTCCTACAACGACTGGAATGGCGCCCCCCCGGCCGAAGAACGCTACTGGGGCGTCAGCATCTTCCCGGCGAGCGGCCGGCTGAATCCCGCCGACATCGGACCATTCATGCGGACCCGGGGCGCGGGGACCAACACGACCCTGGCGCAGCTCACGCACATGGGCGACGACGAAGACGCGCGTACGCCGCTGCGTCTCACTGAGGCGACGCGCCTGCGCGTCCTGGTGATCGGCGAAGGCCGTGACGGCGACATGTACGACTACGGCTGGATCGAGGACGCAGCCGGCCAGACCGTGTGGAAAATGAACTACGACGAGACCGACCCCGCGGGCGGCTCGGAAAAGAACCGCGTCTTCGACGGCGTGATCAGCCTGCCCGCAGGCAACTACGTCCTGCGCTATCGCTCTGACGGCTCCCATTCGTACAATGACTGGAACACCGATCCCCCCGACGATCCCGAAAGTTGGGGCATCTCTGTGTTCCGAATGGCGCGGCGCTAGCGTAGCTTTCCGTCCTCATGAAAATCGCTGTCTGCATCAAACGCGTGCCCGATTCGGAAACGCGCGTCAAGATTGCTGCCGACGGCAAAAGCCTCGACGAAGCGGGGGGGGGGGTCAAGTTTGTCTTGAACCCTTACGACGAGTTCGCAGTCGAAGAGGCGCTGCGCCGCAAGGAAAAAGCGGGGACCGGCGAGGTCGCCGTCATCTGTCTCGGTCCTGCCGCAGCCCAGGAAACGATTCGGACCGCCCTGGCGATGGGCGCCGATCGCGGCGTCCTGTTGCAGACGGACAAGATCCCTGCTGACCCATTCGAGACGGCCAAAGTCATCGCGGCCGAGCTGAAAAGCACGGCGTGGGACCTGATCCTGTTCGGCCGCATGGCGATCGACGACTACAACACCCAAGTCGGCTCGCTCGTCGCCGAGCTGCTTGGCCTCCCGTGTGTCACCGCCGTATCGCATCTCGACATCGAGGGGACGAAGGGCGTCGCCGAGCGCGAGATCGAAGGCGGCATCGAAGTCGTGGACTTTCCGCTTCCCGCTGTGCTCACCGCGGACAAAGGACTCAACGAACCACGTTATCCCGCGCTCAAGGGCATCATGGCGGCGAAGAAGAAGCCGCTCGAGGTGAAACCGGTGCAGCCGGGAGCGGGCGCTCTCGAGGTCGTGGCCCTCACTCCGCCGCCCGATCGCAAAGCAGGCAAGATCGTCGGTGAGGGGCCCGGGGCCGTCGGCGAGCTGGTGCGGCTGCTCCGCGAAGAGGCGAAGGTCCTGTGACGACGCTCGCCGTGCTGGAGCAGCGCGATGGCGTGCTGCGCAAGATTTCCCATGAGGTGGTGACGGCCGCGCAGCGGCTCGGCGGCGGTGTCGAAGCCGTCGTCTGTGCGGCAGGAGCGGTGCAGGGCGCCGATCAGGCCGGCAAGTACGGCGCCGACAAGATCGTCACTCTGACGAACCCCGCCTTCGCCAAGTATGCCCCTGAGGCCTGCGCGCAGGCGCTGGCCGACCGTGCGAAACAGGGCGGCTATCGCACCATCGTCTTCGCGGCGAGTGCCACCGGCAAGGACCTCGCCCCGCGTGTCGCGGCGAAGCTCGGCGTAGCCGTGGCCGCAGATATCACAGATCTCGCAGCGGATGGCGGCGGCGTGGTCGTAACGCGGCCGGTCTATGCGGGCAAGGCGCTGCTCAAGGTAAAAGTTGCGTCGCAGCCCGCTGTGCTCTCGCTGCGGCCCAACGTCTTCACGCCGGTGGAGCGCCCTAAGGCGGGCGCCGCGGAAACGGTCGCCGTCACTGTCCCGGCAGGTCGCGTGGTCGTGCGAGAGATCAAAGCCGCGCCCGCGGGTACACTTGACGTTGCCGAGGCGCAGGTGATCATCTCCGGCGGCCGCGGCCTCAAGGAGCCGGCCAATTTCAAGGTGCTCGAGGAGCTCGCGCGCGCGTTTGGGGGCCAGGCCGCGGTCGGCGCGTCGCGCGCGGTCGTGGATGCGGGGTGGCGGGCCCACGCCGATCAGGTGGGGCAAACGGGGAAGACCGTGAGCCCGTCGCTCTACATCGCCGTCGGGATCTCTGGCGCGATCCAGCATCTCGCCGGCATGCGGACATCGAAAGTGATCGTCGCGATCAACAAGGACAAAGACGCGCCGATCTTCAAAGTGGCCGACTACGGCGTGGTGGGCGATCTGTTCGAGATCGTTCCCAAGCTGACCGAAGAGATCCGCAAACTGCATGGATAAGCTCGTCCCGGCTCAGTATCAGCCCGCGTTACCACTCGACAAACTGATTCTCCAGGAGGGCGCTGAGGGCGCCGGCGATCGCATGGAGCTCGACGTGCTGATCGTGGGCGCGGGGCCCGC
>WNFR01000255.1_pt1 | contig 53535 bp, 42 predicted proteins | sample 5400221 | NCBI WGS metagenome assembly WNFR01 (sample SAMN13153357, study PRJNA577476) | soil metagenome | isolation source: 40 cm soil under Madrone tree | place: USA:California | collected 2016-06-14
ATCGCTTGGGCTTTTCGTGGCGGACTTGCCAAACTCATCCGGCAGGCACGCTCGCGTGATCAAATCCTTTTCGCACATGATGGTCGAGCGCTCCAGCACGTTTCGCAGTTCGCGTATATTTCCCGGCCAGGTGTGGCTCATAAAGATATCCATCACTTCTGCGCCCACGCCCTTCACGTTCTTTCCGTGCTTTGTGTTGATGTCCCGCAGAATATATTCCGTCAGGAGCGGAATGTCGTCCCGATGTTCCCGCAAGGGAGGCAAGTGGATGTGAAACACATTCAATCGAAAATAAAGATCCTGCCGCAAATGCGCGCTGGAGACTGCCTGCTCCGGATCTTTGTTGGTGGCAGCGACCACCCGCACATCCACTGGAGTTTCGACTTTGCTGCCCAGTCTGCGCACCTTGCGATCTTCCAGCACGCGCAAAAGCTTTGCCTGCGTCGGCGCGGGCATTTCTCCGATTTCATCCAGCAGCAGCGTGCCGCCATCGGCCAGTTCGAAGCAGCCGATCCGTCGCTCTGCCGCGCCGGTAAAAGCTCCGCGTTCGTGCCCGAAAATCTCGCTCTCCATCAGCGACTCTGGGATCGCCGAGCAATTGATCGCCACAAACGGCCCTCCAGCCCGCGGCGAAAGTTTGTGCACCGTTCGCGCAACAATTTCTTTTCCTGAGCCGGTCTCGCCAGTGATCAACACCGAAGCCGAGCTCGGCGCTGCCATCTCGACAATTCGCATCACGTCCTGCATCGGCTTCGAAGCGCCCACCAGATCGCCCAGCCGGCCCGTCTCGCGTAACTGCCTCTGCAGCACCACCAGCTGACGCGCATCCCGCGCTTTGCCCAGCGCCCGGTCCAGCAGCGCTCGCAACACCGGCCCCTTCAGCGGCTTTTCGATATACCAGAACGCTCCCGCTTCGATCGCCGCCACAGCCCGTTCTTCGCTGCCTTTTCCGGTGATGATAATCGCTGGTACGTCCGCCAGCTCCGGTCCAAGCTGGCTCAGCAAATCCAGCCCATTCATTCCCGGCAACTCCACGTCGGCAATCAGCGTATCCGGCTGGTAGCTGCCAAACTTCGCCAGCGCATCTTCGGCGTTTCCAACGCTCAATACCTCGTAGCCCCAGCGCTGCAACAATTGTTCGTAACCCTTGCGTGCGTTCTCTTCATCCTCCACGATCAGCACGCGGTCCTTCCGTTCCGCAAAATCCTCCGCGCGCGCGCCGCCTCGTTTCTCGTCCACCATTCGCTGAACCTCACTCATATAGCCGCCCTTATCTTCTCAGAATCCGCTACCGGCTGGACCATCTCAATCTATCAATCATTCTTGGCCACTGCAAAGCGCGCGGGAGCTTATATGTAGGAGGAAAAAAGGAAACCAGTCTCACTGCGGACGCCCACATTCATGCAATTGTTATGTATATTGTATATATATTATAAATACAGTTAACGATTGCGAAGGATGGAAAGAGGCAGCACGCCGAATTCGGGAACAGGAGACCTAGCCAACCGCGAATGGGTCGCTTTACTAGTCTAGACTTCTCGCGAGCCTTTGCCACAGATTCAATTCGTGTACCGGGAAGATCACCTCGCCCGGTTGCGGATTCGGTAAAACCACAGCCCTCGGTCCACAGTAGCTTTCGTCCGAGTAGTTTCTAGGGATGCCGCGCTCCAATATTTCTGCGGTCGTAAATTGATCGTATTTCGCACACGAATAATCGTTTAGGGGCGTTACAATGACTTTCGGTGCCGCCTCGGCACGTACATGGAATTCAACTTCGCCAGCCTTGTCTGTGCGGTGCTTCAGGACTTCTTGACGAAAATATTTACCATCTTTCCCGGAAGGCGCCCGCGCAACACATCGGCCGCGCAGAGCTCGGCCCGTTTTGTAGTCCAACAGCCGCACCCGAATTGTGATCTCCGAAGACGTTGTTCGCCCCAATACGGCGTGCGCTGTTATGAGCGATCCGAGAAACACAGTGAGAAACCGTCGCATATACGCCTTGAAACATCTATTCCCTTAACAAGTACAACGCGCGGTCCAGTTCAATCTCCAGCTTTGAACCCTTCACCAACTGCAGTTCATGTCCGCGGCCCGCTTCCATCAAGTACGCCGCCAGTGCCGCCTCCGCCGCGCCTTCCGCTGCTTCTTTGGCGTTCTTGTCCTTGATTCCATGCAACGCGCCCATTCCCGCGCCTTCCGCAGCGGCTTGCCACGCGGATTGCTGCGTGCTGGTCTTGCCTTCGATCAGTCCTTCTTTTTCTGGACCTGTCCGTACGCTGTGATCGCCCGGCACTCCCACCACGCTGGCCACGATTGGTAGCGGTCCAAATTTCGTTCGAATCTCGTCGAATACCAGCCAAATTTTGGCGCGCCCCACAACCGCCGCTGGCTGAACGCGCGCAACGTGCCCCACGAGCTGGGCTCCCGATGGCAAATAAATACCGCTTCCCGCCAGCAACGGCTCCAGCGTACGCGCGCTAAACCGTCGGCCCTCTTTCGTGTCACCTGTCCCAAGATCGTCCTCCAGCTGCACCAGCACTCGCGTTCCCGGCACCACGGCATACGCCTCAGCTGGCAGCCCGTTCCGTCGCGACCCATCCGCGGGGTGGGTCATTTCTGGTTGCGCGGCCTGCGACTCCTTCATCTCCTGCTGTGCGGCCTGCGTCCGCGCAGGTCCTCCGTCATCCCGCGAAGTCGGTGCTTCCTGCGCTCTCGCAAAATCTCCAATCAGTAGTCCGAATCCCATGAAAATTATCGCCGACATCGCCCGCTTTTTCGACGACACAAAATATCGCAAGCCCATAATCTCCTCCAAATTGCATCGCACAGACAGAACAGCACTCCACCTGCCGAAGGCTTTTCCCCTCGACCATCTAACCCGCCTGTTTTGCGTTAGTTGCGACCGCGCAGAATGCTCATCTAGCGAAGAATAGCTCCTTCTGTCGCCCGCGCCACGCACCGCCGACGCCAAATTCTTGCACCGGCTCGCCTAAGGCCTCGTAGCCGCGGGGCGTTTCTCGGCACTAGCTTAACTTTCACCCAAAGACTCCTGATATGATGTGCGCCAATGGCGGATTCCCAGTCCCTTCTCGGCCAAACTATTTCACACTACCGCATCCTGGAAAAACTGGGCGGTGGCGGAATGGGTGTCGTCTATAAAGCCGAAGACACGCGCCTCCGCAGGTTCGTGGCTCTAAAATTCTTGCCCGACGAAGTTGCCAAAGATGCGCAAGCTCTGGCGCGATTCCAACGCGAGGCGCAAGCCGCCTCGGCGTTAAATCATCCCAACATTTGCACCATCTACGATATCGGTGAACATGATTCTCGTGCCTTTATCGCCATGGAATTTCTCGATGGCAACACGCTGAAACATCTCATCAACGGCCGCCCGATGGATCTGCAGCGCATCCTCGAGGTCGCCATCGAAGTTGCAGACGCTCTCGACGCCGCTCATGCAGAAGGCATCGTCCACCGCGACATCAAGCCGGCCAATATTTTTGTGACCAAGCGCGGCCACGCAAAAATTCTCGATTTCGGGCTCGCCAAAGTAAATGCTTCCAGCGCTCCAACCGGACTGACCGAAGCCGGCGACACCCTCGCCGAAGAACATCTCACCAGTCCCGGCACATCGCTCGGAACCATTTCCTACATGTCACCCGAGCAAGTTCTCGGCAGGGAACTGGACGCGCGCACAGACCTCTTCTCCTTCGGCATCGTCTGCTATGAGATGGCTAGCGGCGTTCTGCCGTTCCCTGGCGACACCTCTGGCGCAATTTTTGACGCCGTGCTTCACAAAGCGCCGGCTGCACTTGCCCGGCTCAATAGCCACACTCCCGCCGACCTTGAACGCATCATCAACAAAGCTCTCGATAAAGATCCGCGCCTCCGGTATCAGCACGCCTCGGAAATGCGCGCCGATTTTCAGCGCTTGAAACGCGACAGCGATACCGGCCGATCGGTGGTGTTTTCCCAGGCGCCCGCGCAACCAGAGTCCGGCGCCGCCAGGCAGCCATCCTCATCAGGCGCGATGTCTGCGCCAAGTAGTGTCGCGGCGGCTTCCGATTCGCAGATTGCAGTCGGCTTGTTGGTTCGTCACAAAAAAGCATTCGTAGCCGCGGCCGCTGTCGCAATGCTGTCAATCGCGGCGCTAGGCTTCGGGGCCTACCGCTGGTTCACGCCTCATGGTGGTTCTTCGATCGATTCGCTCGCCGTGCTTCCGTTCACCAATATCACTGCGGATCCAAACACCGAATATTTAAGCGATGGCTTAACCGAAAGTCTTATCAGCAGTCTGTCACAGCTTCCGAATCTGTCTGTGCGTCCACGCAGCGCCGTTTTTCGCTACAAGTCCAAAGACGTCGATCCGCAAAAAGCTGCAAATGAACTGAACGTTGGCGCCATCGTCACCGGCCGCGTCACACAGCACAACGACGCGCTGCTCGTCAGCGTGGAACTGACCGACGTGCGCACCAATCGCAATCTCTGGAGCGAACAGTACAACCGTAAGCTCTCCGATACGCTTGCCGTTCAGCGCGAAGTAGCCGCTGAAATCTCATCGCGCTTGCGCGAACGCCTCACCGGGGAGCAGAAAGCCAAGCTCAGCGCCGGCGGCACTTCCGATCCCGAGGCCTACCAGCTTTACCTGAAAGGACAGTTTTATTTCGCCAAGCGCACTCCGGACGCGCTGGCAAAAGCGCGCGACCTTTTTACTCAGGCAGCCGCCAAGGATCCGGAATATGCTCAGGCCTATGTCGGATTGGCGAACTATTGGGCCGTAGTCGGGGAATACGTGCCAATACCGCACAGTGAATCGCTTCCCAAACTGAAAGAAGCCGCCCTCAAGGCAGCCAGCTTGAACGACAAGCTTCCCGAAGTTCACGAGGCGCTTTCGCAGTACTACTTTTCTTCCTGGCAATGGTCAGATTGGGAAAAGGAACATCGCCGCGCTTTGGAACTCGATCCTAACTTCGCCAATGCCCATCACTGGTTCGGTCTCGAATTGACATGGCTCGGCCGTTCCGAAGAAGGCATCAACCACCTTCGACGGGCGGTCGAACTCGATCCTCTGAATCTGAAGTTCAATGACAATCTGGGCCAGGGACTGCTGAACGCCCGCATGGACGATCTCGCGATGGAGCAGTTGAAAAAGACGACAGACATGGACCCGAACTTCGCCGGAACCTACGGGGATCTTGCCCTCCTTTATCGCTACCAGGGGCATTATGAGCTCTGGCTCGATGCGCTCAAAAAAAATGCGGTTCTGAATGACAACAAGGATGACCTGCAACTCCAGGCCGAAACCGAGCGCGTCTTCAAAAAATCGGGTTACCAGGCTGCTATCAGGCGCACCATTGAAATTTGCAAAGAACGCGCCGTCCACTCATACGTTGATCCCAGTTTCATAGCTGAGGAGTATGCCTTTTTGGGGGATAAGGAACAGGCATTTTACTGGATGGAGAAGGCTTACAACGTAAGATCTGATGACGTGATTACCATCAAGACCCGCCGGTGCTTTGACTTCCTGCGCTCCGATCCCCGCTACGCCGACCTTCTCCGTCGTGCCGGTCTTCCGCAATAAAGGTCGCAAGATCTTCTTACAAATCGTCGTTCTGCGGCATACGCAAATTAATTCGGTTGTTCGAGGAAATCCCGGATGCGTCGTAATATCTTTGTGTACATTTCCGGCGTCAGCTTCCCCGTCTGCGTGTTCTGCTGGCTCGGATGATATACACCCACCAACCTGGGTCCATCACTCGGCAATTTCGCGACAGCTCCGTGCGCAAACACATATTTTGCACGCGACGCGATCACGCCTTCGCTCTTCAAAATATCCAGATACGCATCCCAGGCAATTTTCCCCAGCGCTAACACTACTTTCGGCTTCAGGAGAGCAAGTTCACGTTCCAGATATCCGCGGCAATTCAAAAGCTCTGACGGCAATGGTTTATTTGCAGGCGGAGCGCATCTCACTGCCGCCGCAACAAATGCACTCTTCAGCACCAGCCCATCGTCGCGGTGCAACGAAGTCGGCTGGTTCGCGAATCCCGCTTTATACAGAGCCTCGTACAAAAAATCCCCCGACCGGTCGCCAGTGAATACACGTCCCGTTCGATTCCCACCGTGCGCCGCCGGCGCCAATCCCAAAATAAACAGCTCCGCGGCGGCATCCCCAAATCCCGGGACCGGTCGTCCCCAATACGTCCAGTCTCGAAAAGCCCGCCGTTTTTCTTCCGCGATTTTTTCGCGATAGTTCACTAGCCGTGGACATCTCCGGCAACTGACGACCTCCTCTTCCAGCACCGTCAACCTGGTATCGCCTGTCATTTTTTATTTTTGAGCAGATTCATTAGAACGATCGCCTGGTTACGTTCCTTGTCCTTCGCACCAAATACTAGCGTCAGCGTTCCGTGCGTTTTCTCCGCTTGCTTCAATTCGGTCATCAGCTCTTTCTTCTTCGCCAGCTCCGCCCTGTATCGTCTCTGGAACTCCGGCCATCGCTCCGGCGTATGTCCAAACCACTTTCGCAGCCCCTCGCTTGGAGCAATTTCCTTCATCCATTGATCCACATGCGCATTCTCTTTCTTTACTCCTCGGGGCCACAATCGGTCCACCAGTACACGCCAACCGCCGTTTTTCTTTGCAGGTTCGTAGATTCTTGCGACTTGGATCATGGTTGCTTCAGTCCGGCGCAAAAAGAATTCCGCGGGCCGCGTTTTAAGCGCGCCCCAGCAGTCGATTCACTTCGTCGTAAGGAACCGCGCCGTCAAGAAATTGCCCATGCTCTTGGTATTCCGAAAGTGCTGTAAAAAACTTTCGCGCAGTCCCCAGCGCCGCGCGCATCGTTCCCGAACCAATACTCGCTCGCGCAACTCCTAGCTTTTCCAGTTCCGACACGCCAGGCCCGCCAGGCTGCAACAAAATGTTCAGCGGAGCCTCCACCGCTCGCAGCAGTTTTCCGATCGTCTCCCTATCCCGAATTCCCGGAGCAAAAACACAATCCGCTCCCGCCTTCCGGTAAGCCCGCAAACGTTCCACCGTCCGTTCGAACCGCGTTTCCGCCGGACCAATCGGCATCAGGTAAACATCCGTCCGCGCATTGATCACCAGCGAAACGCCTTCCGACGCGGAAGCCTCGCGAACCGCTGCAATCTTTTCCATCTGCAACCCAATTTCTACCTGCGAACTCTCGTCGTCGCCCGTTACATCTTCCAGATTCAATCCGACAATTCCCGCAGCCACCACTTCCCGCGCCATTTCTGCCATTTCCGCCGGCGTCGTGCAATAACCCGCTTCCATATCCGCGGTAACCGGCACACTAACCGCGCGCGCAATTCGCGCCACAAATTCCAGCATCTCGCCACGCGGAGTGCGCTGCCCATCCGGATAACCCAGCACTGCCGCAACTCCGGCGCTAGTCGTTGCTACCGCAGGAAATCCCGCGTCTTCCACCATCCGCGCGCTGATCACGTCCCAAGCATTCGCCAATATCAAAATCCGCGGACCGCGATGCAGTTCTCGCAACCGTTCTGCTTTTTTAGCGTGCGTAACGATATCCATGTTGTTCTCCGCGTAGCACAACTTCTCTTCGGTAAGCCTACGCGACCGTCTCCGAACTAATAGCGCCATTTTGGAGAGCTATCTTCGATCGCGGCATTTCCGTCGCGCCCCCTAAGACCAAGACCTCGTCATTCCGGGCGCCGCGAGCAATCTGTTTTTCAATTTTTCTGCTACCGCAGAATCTCCAACGTCTCCGCATGAATCTTTCCATTCGTACTCAACAAACTCTTCTCATAAATCGTCGCATTCCCATTCAACGACGTTGATTTACCGCCCGCCTCGGTCACAATCAAAATCAGCGGCGCCAAATCCCACGGCTTCGACGTCCAGTCCAGAGCCGCCTCAATCGCTCCCTCCGCCACCAGCATGTGTTGCCAGAATCCGCCAATCGAGCGGCTGTTTCGCGCCGCGTCCAGATATTTCCGTATGCGCGTCTGGTCCGAAGAATCCTTGCTCGGGCCCGTTCCCGTAGAAAACACCATCGAATCTTTCAACTTTTCCACATTCGAGACCTGTAGCTTGCGCCCCTCGCGATACGCCCCTTCGCCCTTGTACGCCTGCCAACGAGAATGTAGGCCCGGAGCACTCGCCATCGCCGCCACAATTTCTCCGCCCCGCTCAATTCCCAGCAACGTTCCGAACGTCGGAATTCCGCGCGAAAATTCTTCCGTGCCGTCAATCGGATCGATGATCATTCGCGGCCGCGCTCCCGGTCTAGGGGCCTCTGCGTTCCCGCCCATCTCTTCTCCCAAAACCTCCAGGTCCAACCCACTTTCCGCCACTCGTGCTCGGGCCATCTCCTCCACCTCGCGGTCCGCTTGCGTCACCGCCGTTCCATCTTTCTTCCGCTCCACGCGCAGTTCCACCGCGCGAAAATATCGCAACGCAATCGCGTCGGCCTCCCGCGCAATTTCTTCCAGCAATTTTCCGTACTCTGCCCGATAGCCCATTCGATTCATCACGCCAGTCGTATGCAATTCTTTCGCTGCCATATTTTTGTCTTCTCTACTCTCTATTCTCTATTCGCTATTTGCTACTCACCGCTCCTCGCCTCACCCGTTTGACTCTAAATCCCGCTCCACCTAGCATACTATTTCGCGCTCATGGAAACGCCTTCCTACACCGGAACCGTGCTCGATCAAATCCTCGAAGCCCGGCTGCTCGAAGTCGAGCATCGCAAAAAGGTTCTTCCTGAGACTGCGCTTAAATACGGAGTCAAAGCCGCAACTCCCTTGCGCGATTTCTCCGCGGCACTATCCAAACCTGGAATTAATATCCTCGCTGAACTGAAGCCCGCCTCCCCCTCGCTCGGCGTAATTCGCGATCCCTTCGATCCCGTCGCACTCGCCACTTCGTTCGAAGCGGCTGGCGCTGCCGCTCTTTCCGTTCTCACCGAAGGCGAATTCTTCCGCGGCTCTCTAAAGAATCTTCGCGACGCGCGCAAAAGCATCCGGCTTCCGGTTCTTCGCAAGGATTTTATTTTCGATCCGTGGCAGGTCTGGGAAACGCGCGCCAATGACGCCGACAGCTTTCTGCTGATCGTCGCCACGTTGCGCCAGCAGCAACTCATTGAATTAATCGCGCTCGGCAGGGAACTCGGCATGGAGCCGGTAGTCGAGGTTCACACCAGCGAAGAACTTGGGCGCGCCATCGCTGCAGGAGCAAAAATTATCGGCGTCAACAATCGCAATCTCAAAACACTTGATGTGCGCATTGAAACCTCGTTCGAATTGATTGAACAAGTTCCCGATGACTGCATCGCCGTCAGCGAGTCCGGCATCCGCAGCGCCGCCGAATTGGCAAAACTTCGCGCCGCCGGCTTCGACGCATTCCTCATCGGCACGTGTCTCATGCTCTCCTCCGACCCTGCCGCCGCCCTTTCTGAACTTCTCGGGCCGACCGGCTAGCTACTCTTGCTGCGCCCATATATCCTAAAATGCCATCTCTATTTCCAATACATGTGATCCTGAGCCCCGATTCAGCAGGGCGAAGGATCTCAACGTACGCTGCAAACACTCCATGTCCGACCAACCAATAACCCGGGTCAAAATTTGCGGCATCACCCGCTTCGAGGACGCCCATCTCGCCATCGAACTCGGCGTCGACGCACTCGGCTTCAACTTCTACGAAAAAAGTTCGCGTTGCCTCGCCCCCGCCGATGCTTGGAAAATTCTCCGCGGACTCCCCGCGTTAGTTTCAACCGTCGGCGTTTTCGTAAACTGGGATTCCGCATCCATCATCGCGCTTGCAAAATCACTGCGTCTCAGCGTAGTACAACTCCACGGCGACGAGTCCGCCGCCGTCACTGCGGAATGCGCGCGACATTTTCCCGTCATCAAAGCGTTCCGCACGGGATCAAAATTCCAATTCACGCAATTCCGCACACATAGCGCAGCGGCTTCTTTTCTCATGGACGCCGCGACTTCCGAAATGAAATCAAAAAACTACGGCGGCACCGGCCGCCCCGCCGACTGGAACCTCGCAAAACGCGCCGCCGCAAAATATCCAATCCTGCTCGCCGGCGGTCTAACTCCGGAAAATATCGCCGAAGCCATCCTCACCGTCCGCCCCTACGCCGTGGACGTGGCCAGCGGGGTCGAATCACGCCCCGGCAAAAAAGACCCCGCCAAACTTCGCGCCTTCTTCGCCGAAGTCGCCCGCGCCAACCAAGAACTCTGTCCGCAAACTTGATCCGACTCCAGTTTTCTTCTTTGCGTAGTGCTGGACTTCAGTCCGGCTCGTTCTCTTCGCGCGCTTCCTAGTATTCTCAGTGCCCTCTGGTAGTTCTGAACTCTGTGTTCTCTGTTTGACTTTTTTCTTCGTTTTTCTGTCACTTCGCCAAATCTCCGCTCTCGTGTGCGACAATAGAGTTTCAGGGTTTCAGGGCCTGTACTTACAGGCCCTGAGGTAAGAAAGTTGTTCTTACAAACCCTGAGGTAAAAAGTCCATGGCCTCGCAACTCACCATCCCCGCCACTGTTCCCGGACGCTTCGGCCCCTACGGCGGCCGCTACGTTCCCGAAACGTTGATGGTTCCGCTGCTGGAACTTGAGCGCGCTTACGAAATCGCGAAATCAGACGCGGTATTTCAGGCGAAATTCCAGGATCTCTTGAAGAATTTCGCGGGACGTCCAACGCCGCTGCAATTTGCCTCGCGCCTAACCGCTCATCTCAGCGGTCTAGCTCCGAGCGGTTCAGGTCCAAAAATTTATCTCAAACGCGAAGACTTACTCCATACTGGCGCGCACAAAATCAACAACGCCATCGGCCAGGGCTTGCTCGCGGTACAGATGAAAAAGCCGCGCGTTATCGCGGAAACCGGAGCGGGCCAACACGGCGTCGCCACCGCCACCGTCGCCGCCCATCTCGGTCTCGAATGTGTCGTGTACATGGGCACCGAAGACATGGCGCGCCAGGCGCTCAACGTTTCCCGGATGCGCATGCTCGGGGCAGAAGTGGTCGGCGTAAATTCGGGCAGTTGTACTTTGAAGGACGCCATCAACGAAGCCATGCGCGATTGGGTGACCAACGTTCGCACCACGCACTACCTTCTCGGCTCGGTTCTTGGCGCGCATCCGTATCCCACAATGGTGCGCGATTTTCATTCCTGCATCGGACGCGAAGCCCGCGCGCAAATTCTTGCTGCGGAAAAGCGCTTGCCAACCCATCTTTTCGCCTGCGTAGGCGGCGGTTCGAACGCCATCGGCCTGTTCCACGAATTTCTGAAAGATGATTCCGTGAAAATGGTCGGCATCGAAGCAGGCGGCCGCGGCAATTCGCTCGGCGAACACGCCGCGCGGCTCGCTGCAGCGCAGGGTTTCAGTGGAGCTCGTCCCGGCGTCTTGCAAGGCACTTACACTTACGTTCTGCAAACCGAGGACGGCCAAATCGCCACTACACACTCCGTTTCCGCCGGGCTCGACTATCCCGCGATCGGCCCCGAGCACGCATGGCTGGCCGACCAGCGTCGCACGGAATATTCCGCCGTCACTGACGGCGCCGCTCTCGACGCCGCGCAACTTCTCGCGCGCACGGAAGGCATCATCCCCGCGCTAGAATCCGCCCACGCCATCGCCGGCCTCATCGAACGCGTGCAATTCCCGTCCAACGACGCCGCGAAACTCACAGAAAACGATCTCGTCATCATCAATTTATCTGGCCGCGGCGACAAAGACATGGCCACCTACTCGCGCGTTTTCGGCGAATAATCTTCATCGTGTTACGCTCGTCAACTTTTGTCACGTGTTTGTAACAGCGCGCTTTCCGGCGCGGAGAATTCGCGCTTGGTGTTAATCTATTGTTTTCCCTTATGCCAGTTGAACTACACAACTCGACTCGTATTTCGCGGCGATTTGCGGAGCTTCGCGACTCCGGCGAAATGGGAATTGTTGCATACATAACGGCGGGCGATCCTTCGTTTTCGGCGACACTGAGATTTGTTGTCGGGATGGCGGAAGCCGGCGTCGACGTGATCGAACTCGGCGTACCCTTCAGCGATCCGCTGGCGGATGGCCCCACCATCCAGCGCGCTTCCGAACGCGCCTTGAAAAATGGCGCGACGCTCGCTCGCGTCATCGATCTCGTCCGGCAGATTCGCGAAGCGAAATCTCCGGCGAATGAAGTTCCCATTGTTCTGTTCAGCTACTACAATCCGGTTTTCCAGATGGGACTGGAAAAATTCGCGGCTGCGGCTTCTGCCGGCGGAGCCGACGGTGTGCTTATCACTGATCTCACGCCGGAAGAGTCGGAAGACTATCGTCGCATCATGGCTGCGCATCATCTCGATACTGTTTTTCTTGGCGCGCCGACGTCCACCGACGAACGGCTGGAAAAAATCGCGGCATGTTCCTCGGGATTTCTGTACCTCATTTCACGTACCGGTGTAACCGGAGCGAAAGATGTGCTGCCCGATGATTTGCCTGCACTGCTGCGTCGCGCGCGCAAGGTGACGCAACTTCCGGTCGCGGTCGGCTTCGGCATTTCGCTTCCGGGCCACGTTTCTGTTCTTGGCGGACTTGCTGACGCTGCGGTAGTCGGTTCCGCGTTGGTTTCTGAAATCGAAAAAGCCACCGCGAAGAATTCCGGCGAAGCAGGAATTGATCTCGCGGCAGCAGCACTCGCCGACCGAATCCACTCGTTGAAAGCGGCCGCCCGCACCGGCCTCTCCCGCCGAGAGGTCACAACATGATCGGTCATCAATGGCGTTTCCCTAAGCCGCCGTCCTTCCGAGCGAAGCGACCGAAGGTTCCGACCTTGTCGGAAGGAATCTCTCTTCGCCTTCTGCCGCGGAGGGACGCATGAGCCTTGCGGATTGGCGGCGCCGCATTGATGAAATCGACCGCAAGCTGGTCGAATTGTTGAACGAACGTTCCAAGTGCGCGCTCGAACTCGGCAAGCTGAAGCAGCAGGCAAATCTGCCGCTGTATCAACCGCACCGCGAAAAGGAAGTCCTGGAAAATGCGGAGCAAAACAACAAAGGCCCGCTCACCGATGCCGCGATCCGTCGTCTCTTCGAGCGCATCATTGACGAAGCCCGCTCCGCCGAGCGTCTCGCCATGCATAGCGACGCCGACGGAAAAGCAGACACAAAAGCCGGTACACGCGATGATTCGTGAAGTGCATTCGCGCAGCAATCCGGCTGGAAATTGTGTGAGCCAAAATATTGTTTGCGAACAAGCAGCAGTCACTGGAAAGGGAATTGAGTAAGACCCATGGTCATCGTCATGCAAGAGGGCGCATCGGACGCCCAGATCCAAAACGTAATTGACAAGCTGGTGGTGCACGGATTTGACGTGCATCGTTCGACTGGCGCATCGCACACCGTGCTTGGAGCGGTGGGTGTGCACCGCGATTTCGATCATCGCGATTTTGAATTGCTGGATGGCGTACGCGAAGTCATGCGCATCACGCAGCCGTTCAAGCTGGCGAGCAGGCAATTCAAGCCGGAAGGCACGATCATCGATCTTGGCCGCGGAGTAAGAATCGGCGGCCCGGAAGTCGTGGTAGCAGCAGGTCCATGTTCCGTGGAATCGCGCGAACAGATTCACGCTGTCGCCGAAGCCGTCTCCAAAGCCGGCGCAAAAATTCTGCGCGCGGGCGCGTTCAAGCCGCGCACCTCGCCGTATGCATTTCAGGGAATGGGCGAGCCAGGCCTGAAACTGATGCGCGAAGCCGCCGATAAATTCGGCCTGTTCACCGTGAGCGAAGTAATGGACCCATCGCAAGTGGAAATGATGGGCCATTACGTTGATATCTACCAGGTGGGCGCTCGCAACATGCAAAATTACCATTTGCTCCGCGCTCTCGGCGAAGTACGCAAGCCGGTGCTGCTGAAGCGTGGCATGTCCGCGACGATGGAAGAGCTGCTGCTCAGCGCCGAATACATTCTGGCCGGCGGAAACTACAAGGTGATTTTGTGCGAACGCGGCATCAGAACTTTTGAAACCTATACGCGAAATACTTTCGATCTCGCGGCAATTCCGGTGATTCAAAAACTTTCTCATTTGCCGATGTGGGCCGATCCATCGCATGGTACGGGACGCCGCGACAAAGTGGTGCCGATGGCGCGCGCCGCGGTTGCTGCCGGAGCAGACGGCCTGCTGATTGAAGTGCACAACGATCCTGAGCACGCACTTTCCGATGGCGCACAGTCGCTGGAGCCAAGTACATTTTCGCAACTGATGGCGGAGTTGCGCATCATCGCGCCCGCAATTGGCCGCCGCATCGCGTGAGCAGCCTACCTTCCTTGTGCGGCCTGGTCATTCCGAGCGAGGCGAGGGGAATCTCTCTTTTGCTTTTAACTGTTTACTGTTGACTGTAAACTTCCTTTCTCATGCCTGAACACCTCATTCGGCGCGTAACGATTCTCGGAACCGGTCTGATCGGCGGTTCGTTTGCGCTGGCGCTGCGAAAAAATCTGACCGAGATTTCCATTTCCGGGTGGGACCGGCCGGAAGTGGTACGCGAAAAAGAAGTGCGCAATGCATTCGATGAAACTTTTTCCGGCAACCTGGGTCTGGCGCTGGCAAAAGCCGATCTGATTTACATAGCGCTGCCGATTGCCGTGACCCTGGATCTTTTTTCCGAAATCGCGCGCCATGCTCCCACTTCCGCGCTGGTTACCGATGCCTGCAGCACCAAGCTGCGCGTCATGGAGGAATCGGACCCGCTTTTTTCCGGAAATAGCAGCGCGATTTTTCTCGGCGGCCATCCGATGGCGGGCAAAGAGCTTTCCGGAATTGCCACCGCGGACGCGGAACTCTTCCAGGGACACCCTTACGCGCTGATTGCGGAAGGCGAAGCGATCGCCATGCCGACCGCAAGCGAACCGCGGGTTTCGGCCTTTGTGAAAATCCTGGAAAAAATCGGCGCTCAGCCGCTGTGGATCGGCGCGCGGCAACATGATTATGCGGTTGGACTCGCTTCGCACCTGCCGCAACTGGCGGCGGTGGCGCTGGCGTCCTTCCTTTACGATCGCCTCGACGAAACAGGATTGCCGATCACGTTGGCGGGTCCTGGATTGCGCGATTCGCTGCGGCTGGCGGGAAGTCCGTATTCGATGTGGCGCGACATCGTGCTGACCAACAAAGAACTGCTCTCCGCTTCGCTCGATTTGTTCGCGCGGCGTCTCGATGATCTGCGCGAACGGCTCGGCTCGCGCGATCTCGAAGCCGACTTCGACGCCGCAAACGAGCTGTACAAACTTCTGCGATCGCTGTAACTGTTCGTGTTGTCATAAAAGACCTGTTCCGGGGCTTGGAGTTGCGAATGGACAAGAGAATTGCCTCTGCGGATGTGGCGATCGAGAAGTTGCAGGATGGTATGACGATCCTGATGGGCGGATTTGGGCTGTGCGGGATTCCAGAAAATCTGATTGCTGCAGTTCGGCGGAAAGGCACGAAGGATCTGACGATTGTCTCGAACAACGCGGGAGTTGATGGATTCGGGATCGGCATTTTGTTGGAGAAGCGGCAAGTGCGCAAGATGGTTTCGACCTACGTTGGGGAGAATAAACTTTTCGAACAGCTGGTGACGAGCGGGGAACTGGAATTGGAATTGAATCCGCAGGGGACCTTCGCGGAACGGATTCGCGCCGGAGGAGCGGGCATCCCAGCGTTTTATACACCCACGGGGTTTGGGACCATGGTCGCGGAAGGAAAAGAGACACGGGAGTTCGATGGTCGGCACTACGTGATGGAGCGTGGGATTCGCGGCGATTTTGCGTTTATCAAAGCATGGAAGGGCGACCGCTGGGGGAATTTGATTTACCGGAAGACGGCACGGAATTTTAATCCGATGATGGCGACGGCGGCAGAATTTGTGATTGCGGAAGTGCAGGAGCTGGTGGAGTTGGGGACGCTCGATCCAGACAATGTGCATACACCGGGGATTTATGTGAACGCGATTTTTCAGGGCGAGAAGTACGAGAAGAGGATTGAGCGGCGCACAGTCGGAGGAAGATGAAAGTGGGCCGCATAACCATCCGCGGCCTCGTAAGCTCGCTTATCATCGCCTGCTTTACGAGGCAACTCCTCGACCAATTGCATTCCGGGAAGGTACGGCCTCGTGGCTCGAAAGTTGACTAGACGCGTGAAGACAATGCATGGTCGTATTGGTCCGCTGTCGGCACGGAAATAGTAGCGATTGCCCTCGTGCTCTATATTTTTTCCATGAACCTTTTAAAGACCGTAAAATAGACGAACAGAGAGCCTCAAAATGGCCACCGACGACGAACAAAAGCGGGAACGGATTGTGCGGCGAATCGCGCAGGAATTGCGCGATGGGTATTACGTCAATCTGGGCATTGGGATACCGACGCTCGTAGCGAATCACGTCCCGCCGGGCATGGAAGTGATTCTGCAATCCGAAAACGGCATGCTTGGAGTCGGACCATATCCGCTAGATTCACAAGTCGATCCCGATTTGATCAATGCGGGCAAAGAGACCATCAGCGAGCTAAAAGGGAGCTGCTATTTTTCCTCGGCGGATTCGTTTGGCATGATTCGCGGCGGGCATGTGGATTTGACGGTCCTCGGTGCGCTGCAGGTAGATGAAAAAGGGACGCTCGCAAATTGGGCCGTGCCGGGGAAAATGTTGAAAGGGATGGGCGGCGCGATGGATCTGGTGGCCGGGGCGAAGCGGGTGTTCGTGGCCATGGAACATGCCACGAAGGATGGGAAGCCGAAGATTTTGAAGAAGTGTTCCCTGCCTTTGACTGGTGTCGAGGTTGTGGATCATATCGTGACGGAGTTGGCGGTGATTGAAGTTACGGCGGAGGGGTTGGTGTTGCGCGAGATTGCACCGGACACAACAGTCGAGCAAGTGCAGGCGCTTACGGAACCGAGATTGGTCCTGCCGCAAAGCGGCCCGAAGGTGATGCAAACCTGAGATCGATCGAATCGCTCCTACCTTCGATAAAGGGTTCTCTGCGCCCTCTGCGTTAAGAAAAACATTGTGACACAGCAATCCCGCTCGATCGGTTTGCAGCTATCCTGGTTGTACTACTGCACTGCCAGGCCCTAAGCTCACGAACTGAGCCGCCGCGCGGTCGCGAAGGAGTAGTGGAAGCCGGAGATGGTGGTCAGGGCGGCGACCAAGTAGGCCAGCAGGCGATTGATTTCTGCGAGTCCCGGATTGGCGTAGGCGGCAGCGAGGACTGCGGCAAAGACCAGAACAATCTGGAAAAAAGTCGTGGCTTTGCCCAGCAGGCTCGGCGGAAACGGGCGATAGCCGGAAATCAAAATAATGACCGCGGCCACAACCAGCAACAGGATGTCGCGGCTTAAAACCATGATCGTCAGCCACCAGGGCGTTATCTTTTCCATCGCCAGAATCACAAACGAAGAAGAGAGCAGCAGTTTGTCGGCGATCGGATCGAGATATGCGCCGATAGCGGATTTTTGATCGAGCTTACGCGCCAGCAGGCCGTCAATGCCGTCGGAAAGTCCAGCCAGCACCAGAATCAGCAAAGCCCAGCGGTACTGTTCATAGACAATCAGGATTAGAAACAGCGGTAGAAAACCGAGCCGGAGCAGCGTGATTTGATTGGGAACGGTCCAAATGCGGCCTGTCATCTTTAAGTCAGGGTTTGTAAGTACAAACCCTGAAACCCGTCACATGAGAATAGCGCAGATTGCCCGGAATGTCGCAGTCGGTAGCGCCCGGAACGCAACGGCGAGGAAAACGATAACGCGGAGTACGCGGAGGTTCCACGGCCATTCGTCGGGGAGCGCAGCAGCTGTCACGCAAATTGGGCCAGGTATTCTGAGAGGGGCCGGCCGACTTTACGAGCAAACATTTCGGAGAGTGAAGGAATGGAGCCGGAAGATTCGTCGAGCGCGATGCGTTCGACGCGGTTCATGGGAAAGAAAAGCGTGGGCAGGCCGGTGCGTTCACTGTCTGGGCCGTTAATCTGATTGACGAAGTGATCGAACGAATTTAGATCGATGCCGCGCATGGTGATACCGGACGGGTTGATGGAGAGCAGTTCGCCCCAGAGTTTCTCCTTGGGAGTATGCAGGCTGATGATGACGATGGAATGCGGGTCCATTGCGCTCTCACTTACAGGCTAAAAGGCTCTCACCTAAAGGCTAACAAAATTTGCGGGCTCTCTCGCGTACAAAGAAAAAGTCATGCGCGAAGAGTGAATACCGCGCCAAGACTTGCGGGAAAGATTGCGTTGCGATCAGTCGGTGATCGGTTTGGAAAAGTGCAGGGCCATGACGACGAAGCAAGTAACCACAACCAGAAACGCGGACCAGCCCAGCGCGTATGCGACATTGCGTTCGCGCGAGTTCATTGGTTCGCGGTCGGCGAAATAACGGCCGAACAGGAAACCGGCAGCGAGGCCGCCGAAGTGGCCCCAGTTGTCGGTACGCAGGCCGCTGAAAAATAATCCAATCGCAAAAATCGTCACCACCCAGGAGATGAGGCGGCCGCGCAGTTGCTGCATGTGTGCGCCACTGCGGCGCGAAGTGATGGCGATCAGAATGCCGATGAGCCCAAGGATCGCTCCGCTGGCTCCAACCGAGGGCGCTGTGCCAAACCTTGCGCTGAGCAGCGAGCCGCAGAATCCGCAAACCGTGTAAAAGAAAAAATAGCGCGCGCTGCCGTAGACTTCTTCAACTACCGGACCGATATCCAGCAGCACCATCATATTGAGGCCGATGTGAAGAAGACCTCCATGAAGGTAGTCGGCAGTGACGAGGCGGTACCAGCTGAAGTCCTGGTAGCGCATTGGAATTCCCATGCCGAGGCGATAAAGGGCCTCGCCGTTCACGCTGAAAAGGATGCTGAATCCCTGCCCCTGGCCTTTTGCGAAACCTACCAGCAGGGTAGCCGCGAACATGATGATGTTCGCAATCAGAATTGCGGTGGTAGCCGGAGCCTGGCCGCCGAAGAAGCCGGAGAGTCCTTTGCTGAGAGCCGCGAGCGAAAAGCGCAGATTGGCGCCACATTCATGGCAACGGGTGGCGTTGATGCCGACAAGAGAGCCGCACGCGGGGCAAAGTTTCGGGCGCGGCTGATTGTCACCGCCGCCACCGCCAAAAAATCCGCGCGTGGCGTTTCTCCAACGATCGAATCGCTGCTGCCATTGATAGGAAACGGGCAATCGGCCTCCTTGCGAGCCGCTTAGGGCGTTTCTATAATACCGGAATTGGATTGCAGGTTCCGAAAACGCGACGCGGGCGGGTTTCAGGGTTTGTACTTGGAAATCCTGAGCTGCAAGGATTGAGGAAAATACCATGGACAAGTTTGAAGAGATCGGGCAAAAGCTGGATGAGGAATTGACTCGATTGCGGAAGTTCGTGGAGAACGACCTTGCGCCGGAGACGGAAAAGCGCACTGCGCAGTTCCTGCGCGAAGTCTCGGAGAAGCTGACCGAAGCGGCGGGCTGGCTGGAGGCGCGGCGTGCGGGGCGAAGATCTCCGAACGAGAAAGAGCCAGCGGCATGAGCGCCGGCCAATCGTGAATTCCCGGCGAAAGCGCGCACAGCGGCAAGGTGGAATATTATTTTCGGTTTTGGCGCTCGCGGTATTCGTAACGGGTTGTGCTGGACGCAAACCCGTTGCAGCGAGCGCTCCTCCGCCGATGGCTCCCGCGGCGACGCCGCCAGCGACTGCGGAGCGCGCAAAACGTTCGACGAATATGGATACACGCACCGGCGATCAGCCGGTCACGGGCGGGTACATCGAAGAGGGAAACGCTTCGTGGTACGGAGCGCCGTTTCATGGGCGGCGCGCTTCGAACGGCGAAACCTACGACATGAACAAAATGACCGCGGCGCACCGGACCATGGCGTTCGGAACGATCGTCAAGGTCACGAATTTAACGAATGGGAAAACCGCGGTCGTGCGCATCACCGATCGCGGACCGTTCATAGAAAACCGTGTTATCGATTTGTCTATGGCCGCGGCGAATGCCATCGAGTCAATCGGACCCGGCGTAGTTCCCGTGCGGCTGGAAGTAATTTCCGGAGCCGATCCCTTTGGCGGATTTTTTACGGTGCAGGTGGGAGCGTTCAAGGAAAAGGGAAATGCCGAGCGGCTGCGCGCTCGTTTGGATGAATTGTATCCGCCCTCGACGATTCAGCAAGTAGCACTGGAGGAAGCAACGTTTTATCGCGTGCGCGCAGGGAAGGTTTCCGGCGAGCAGGCGGCGCAGAAGTTCGCCGATGAATTGAAAGCCAAGGAAGGATTTCACACCATGGTGATCCGTCTGGATGAGGCGCCCGCGGGGGGCGACCAGTGAGCGGCGATTGCTTGTTCTGCAAAATAGCGGCTAAGCAGATTCCGGCCAAGCTGGTGTACGACGATGCCGACGTTTTTGCGTTTGAAGATATCAATCCGCAGGCTCCGACGCACATACTGATTTGCCCGAAGAAACATTTCGCTTCGCTGGAGCAAGCGACTCCGGAAGAGGAATCAGTGCTGGGAAAGATTGCGCTGGTGGCGGCGAAATTGGCGCGCGAGAGAAAATTGGGAAATGGTTACCGCACGGTGATGAACACCGGAACCGGCGCGGGACAGACGGTGTTCCATCTGCATATGCATTTGCTGGGCGGGAGAACGTTCCATTGGCCGCCAGGATAAGCGTGCGAAGTTGAACTTATTGCGCGGGCAGGATGATGTCATCAAAGGCCTTAATGGCGACACTCTAGAGAGATTGCTGTTTGTTGCCGTAGCGCCGGCTGCGGCTGGGCCATAGCCTAGACCGCCACCCTTAGGGCCCAGCGCAGTGGGGTTGTTGGCCTGAATCACGAAGCAAAAACCGTCCGCGAGAGTATCGGTGCCGGGCACAAGCTGGAAGTTGAAATTATTGGTAAACGATGAAACGCCGACTTGGCTGCCATACCAGGCGCTGGCCGCTTCGAAGGTTCCTCCATCGGTAAGATGAACGCGGGAACCGTTCAGTGCGGCGGTGGCGTTGAAAATCATTCCGCCTGCGGCAAAGCCATTTCCAAAGTTGATAGAACCGGCGCCCCCGCTCGAAATTGTGTAGGCGGCTGAGGCGACGGAGCTCGCGAAAAATCCGCTGGCGATAGCAACGGCTTTGATTGTGCCAGTCGTATTCACACTGATTGGCGATGAGTACAGAAAAGTTGCGCCGCCAGCTACAGAGGCTGCGCATAAATGCGGCCATCGACAGTGTAGGAGAATATCTTGCCGAAATTGGCCTGATTGACATTTGTTGGCGTAAGAATCGTCTCGGTGGTGCATGCGCCGGTGCGGGCGTTGTTGTTATGCTGGGTAAGAACGGGGGTCTGAGCCATCGCCGGGGAGGGAAGAAACACGGAAGAAAGCATCGGCAGGATAACGACGATCGACGAACATCGGAGACTGCAAAATACACTCTGAGACACATGATTATCCACCGAAAACGGAATCCGCATCGCGATGCCTGGGATCAATAGTTAACTGAACCTTTACCAAGAAGATTCAGGTCGATCGCAGAACATTCCCCTGATTTCCCGGAGTGACGGTGACAGGTGAGCTCTTTGCGCTTGCGGAGGCTTAAACGCTAGGAAAATCGGCTCAAGAAATTCATGGAGACTCGAGGACTAACTTGAAAATTCTGGCGGGCGCGAGGTCGGAATTGCAATCAAAAATCATGCAAGGCCATTAGATTCAATGAGATAGTGCGAATGTACTACAGTTAAGTAATGGGAAGTGTCTACCTTTCCCATGTGGAACAGTCGAGATAAGATTCATCACCCAAATTGGAGGAATACATGACCCGGCCATCGCTACAAACGTTCCGGCAAATCATTGTGACCATGTGCTTCGTCCTGGTAAGCGCCAGCCACTTGCGCGGACAGGAGCAGAACGGGCTGTTGACCGTGAAGAAAATTTATTCGCAGCCAGGTCTTAGCGGACGTTTGTACAAAGGCTTGCAATGGGCGCCGGACGGAAAGATGGTCACTTTCTTCGAGGCCAAGGGAAAGGGAAAAGACGCCGAGACAGAATTGTGGGGTCTCGAGATCGCGAGTGGGCAGAGACGCCTGCTGGTCAGCGCGGAAAAGTTGGAGACGGTGTTGCCGGCCGGGAAGGCGCCGCAAACGCAGGCTACCGGGCTGGGACGGCATCCGGCTTCGCACTACGTGTGGGCTCCGAATGGAGAGCAGCTTTTGTTTGTTGGTCCGAATTCGCTGAGCTGGTTTGATTTGAAGACGCAAGCGGCGCGGACGCTGCTGCAAGGAAAAGAATCGATCGCGGACGTGAAGATTTCGCCGGACGGGAAGTTGGTCAGTTTTGTGCGGGACCACAATTTGTTTCTGGTCAGCGTGGCGGATGGGAAAGAGCGAGCAGTGACGCACGGCGGCACGGAAGCGGTACGCCAGGGCGAGCTGGATTGGGTGTATCCGGAAGAGTTGGACCTGAAGACAGCGTATTGGTGGTCGCCGGACTCCACACGGATTGCGTTTTTGGAAATGGACGAGAGTAAAGTTACGAAATATCCGCTGGTGGATTTTGCTTCGTTTGAAGGGGAGGCCGACGAAGAACGGTATCCCATCGCGGGCGGAAGTAATCCGGTGGTGCATGTTTATGTGGCGAGCGTGAACGGTGGCAAGTCTGCGTTGATGGACACTGGCGCGGAGGTGAATCAATACATTCCACGCGTTGAGTGGTTGCCCGATTCCAAGCGAGTCGCCATCGAGAGATTGAATCGTCCGCAGACACAATTGGAATTGCTGGTTGCGAATGCGGAGACGGGAAAGTCCAGCATTGTGTTGACGGAGAAAGACGCGTACTGGATCAATGTGTCGGACGATTTGTATTTCCTGAAAGATGGCAAGCGGTTTTTGTGGTCGAGCGAGCGCAGCGGTTACCGGCATTTGTATTTGTACGGATTGGATGGAAAAGAAGCAGCGCAACTGACCAAAGGTAATTGGGAAGTGACGGCGCTCGAAGGCGTGGATGAAGCGAAGGGAATTGTTTACTTCAACGCGACGGAGAAGACGCCGATCGAAAGGCATTTGTACCGCGTGGGACTGGATGGAGCTGGATTCGCGCAAATTACAAAACAAGACGGAGTGCATACAGTGCAGCTTTCTCCGGAGGCGAGCGCGTTTGTGGATACGTATTCCAATGCGATGACGCCTGCGCAGCAATGGGTGAATAAGGTCGATGGCGGCACGCCGATCGTGCTGAATGAAAATAAAGTGGCGCAACTTGCGGAGTATAAGTTGTCGCCACTGGAATTCATGACGGTGAAGACGCATGACGGAATGGATTTGAATGCGTGGATCATCAAGCCGGCAGATTTTGATGCGGCGAAAAAATACCCGGTGCTGGTTTATACGTATGGCGGGCCGCATGCGCAGGTGGTGATGAATCAATGGGGCGGGCCGACATTTTTGTGGCATGAAATGATGGCGCAAAAAGGATTTGTAATTTTCGCGGTGGATAATCGCGGGTCGGCGGGGCGCGGGCATTTGTTCGAGGAACCGATTCATTTTCGATTTGGCGCGCAGGAAATGTCCGACCAGCGGGACGGGGTGGCGTGGTTGAAAGGGCAGCCTTGGGTGGACGCGAAGCGTATCGGGATCTGGGGATGGAGTTACGGCGGCCACATGACGCTGCACGCAATGTTCGAAGATACCGAAGACTTCAAGGCGGGCTTTGCTGGAGGCCCAGTGACGGATTGGCATTACTACGACACGATTTACACCGAGCGGTATCTTGGGCTGCTGCCGCAAAATCAGGAGAATTATCAGGAGTCTTCGCCGATTGAGAAGGCCGGGCAACTCCGCGGCAAACTGCTGATTGCGCACGGAACGGAAGACGACAATGTGCACTTTGCGAACACGCTGGCGCTGGTGGATAAGCTGATCGAAAAAGGGAAGGATGTGGGAGTGTTGCCATTTCCTGGACGGGGGCACGGAGTTTCGGATGCTCCTGCGCGGATTTTCCTGATGAATCGAGTGACGCAGTTTTTTGTGGAGAATCTAGGAGCGCAGCAGTGATCAGCGACCAGTGATCAGTGCTCGGAAAACGCGTCCCCTATTGATGTAATCTCTATGGCGGCGAAGGGGCACCCCGGTCGCCAATGACGCGCGCCTGGATTCGCTCCGTGGAATAGCTTACTGCTCGAAGGCCGGGGGCAGGCCTGCGACGCGCTTCCATTTGAGGTTGACGTTGACCTGCACGCGGTTGGCGATCCTGATGAAGGGAATGCCGCTGTTCATGCCGTATTCTTTGCGGTCGAAGGCCATCGTGCCGATAATGGTTCCCGCGGAGGTCCCTTTGCCGGAGTCGTCGACCTTCAGCGCCTCCTTCTTGGTGACGCCGCGAATGGTGAAGTCGCCGTCCACCTCGAAACTGGTGGGACCGGTCTGGCGAATCTTGGTCGAGCGAAAGGTGATGTAAGGAGCCTCCTTGGCGTTGAAGAAATCCTTGCCTTTCAGCTTGCCGTTTTTCATGCCACTGCCGGTATCCACGCTGTCCGCCTGTATCCGGATTTCGAGCACGCCGGTGGAAAGTTCGCGGGTTTGAAAGGTGAGGGAAGCGTCCCACTTCTGAAATGTGCCCTTGATGGCCACGGAGGATTCCACGTCGAACTTGATGGAGCTTTCGACCGGCGTAATTTCGTAAACCGGCGCTTGCGACCAGGCTTGCGACGGACGTACAGCGCACAGGAACAGACACCAAGAAGCGATCCGCAAGAGGCGTGACAGCGCAGTCCAGCGCGACCCCCGTACCGCCTGCGATGACCGCGCCCGGTGCGCAGCCGGCAAAAATTCTTTCATGAGCCCTCCAGCCCCATCTTCGTGGACTCTATGGTTATAGCAAAGGACTTGCGAGGGACGCTACGCATCAGAAAGTAAGCTCGGTACCGCCCACGGGCTCAGCGAATAACTGTGGCGGCGGGTGGCAAATAGAATCGGGGAATTAAAGGGGCAAATACAGCGAGCGCGTGCCTTGCGACATCAGATTAATAGGAGAAAGGAAGATGAAAATTAAGGCTAAGTTGGCCGCGATGTTTGTGACGGCGGGCATGGTGTTTTTTTTGAGTCTGCCCGCGTTTGCACACCCGGCGAATTCACCCCAGGACCAGGGGACCGCCGAGACGCAATCCGTAAAGAAAGACAAGAAGCAGAAGGCCGAGCGCAGTGCCGGCAAGGAAGTTGGCAAGGGTGGTGAGGACATTGGCAAAGGCGCAGGCAAGGGGGCGGAGAGCTTAGGCAAGGGCGCCGGCGGAGCCGCCGGCAATCTCGCAACCTTGCATCCTGGTGCCGCCGCTACCGATCTTGGCAAAGGCGCTGCCGGTGCCGGCAAGGACGTGGGAGTCGGTACTGGGAAAGGTGCAGCCAAGATCGGCAAAGGAACCGGCAAGGGAATAGGGAAGCTGGGTAAGAAGATATTTGGCAGGGGCGGCGAGGATAAGAAGGGATCCGGCGTCGAGTGATCGATTTGGGCCGCCTTAGAGTTGATTCACTCGTGCTGCCGCATCCTTTTTGGTTTTCAATGGGATGAGGTTGACTAAACCCGCACCCCTTGCAAACTCGTGTCAGCGCGTAATCTCTGGGCCACCCGCCTATCATGACTTCTAAAGTTTTGCCATAAGATCCAATCTATAATATGTCAGTATAGTTTATAGTTGTCTTGGGTGGCCTTCGCTCTTATCGAAGGCCACCCAAGAGGTACTTAATACTTAAGAGTGCGCCTGCTTGCCAAGCTGAGTCCCGTGACTTGAGCTATTGTAAATCAATTCTTCCAGGCGAACGTAGCTGGCTTCCATTCCGCCCTCCATGCCGGTCGCAAGCATGGCCGCACGCATTTGGGCATCAGACAGCGTCATTCGGATGGTCATCAATGTTCCGCTGCCGTCCGCGTCAAAGCGCGTTTCAACGTGGTTGTCTGGAGTGGGATCAGGGAGATGCATCCGCTCCACATGTACGATCCTGCTATGTGGCTCGAGTTCCAGATATTCACCGGTGATGTGGAATCCACCGCCTTTTCCGTTCGTCCACTCGTAACGGATCTTGCCGCCGGGTCTCGCTTCATTGATGCAGACGGGCATGGTCCAGCCATCAGGCCCCAGCAGCCATTTCTGGAGTAATTTCGGATCCGTGTGCGCGCGGTACACGAATTCAGGAGGGGCGGCGAAGCGTCTGGTGACAACCACGTGTGTATCGCCCTCGGTCTTCAGCGTCAACTTGCTCATCGTTTTTCTCCTTTTTTCGGTTTTTCCATGCTGGCCAGAACTTCGTCGAGCCGGTCGTAGTTTCTCTCCAGCGCATTTCTAAGCATTGCAAGCCATTGGTCCATCGCTTCGATGCCGCCATTTGCGAGGCGACGAGGGCGCTTCGTGCCCTGGACACGACGGACAACTAACCCCGCTTCTTCGAGCACCTTCAGGTGTTGAGAGATTGCCGGTTGGGTCATCTCGAAGGGCGCGGTCAGTTCCATCACGGTTGCTTCTCCCTGAGCGAGTCGGGCAAGGATGGCGCGGCGCGTTGGATCGGCCAGGGCGGAGAAGGCGGCATCGAGGTTTGGGCTCGTATCCATAATGTACGTCTTATATAAGGTATATCTTATATGATGTCAAGCACAAAATGTGGGCTCGACGAGAAAAATCGGCGGCAGTACCCAGCCTCGAAACCCGAGGGCGGGGTACGCTACGCCTGTTTTTAGAGGGGTGACTGGGCACTCGTTCGTGAAATAACGAGAGCCAAAAACCCCACACGTAAAAGCGACGTGTGGGCCACCCGAATTCGTCTTAAGACTGATTGTGGGCGACGTTGCGCGCAGGCAGGCTCGGAATGACAGTGAGCACAACGCAACTCAAGGATAGTGAAACCGTCTTACGGGGCGAGGATGTCTTTGGGGTGGGATTTGACTTGAATGGCGGCGAGGCTAGAGGCGTCCCAGCCACCGCCGAGGGCTTTGACGAGGAGGACGCTGGTGACGAGTTTTTGGCCTTGCAGAATGGCGAGTTCCTGTTCGTTGGTTAAGAGGGTTTGCTGCGCGGTGACTACGTCGAGATAGCTGACCAGGCCGCCTTTGTAGCGGTTAGTGGCGATATCGAGATTGCGACGCGAGGCGTCCACGGCTTGCTGCTGCTGTTGATAGGCTTGATCGAGAGTGCTGAGGCCGGTCAGGCTGTCTTGCACTTCCTGGAAGGCCTGGAGAACGGTGCCGCGATAATTGGCGACAGTGGCGTCGTAGCCGGCTTGTGCGAACTGAACCTGAGCGCGGCGCGCTCCTCCGGTGAAGATACTTTCCGCTACGTTGGCGCCGATCGCCCAGAACGTGCTTTGCACGTTGGCTAGTTTGGCGATGTCGGCTGCCTGCCATCCACCATTGGCAAAAAGATTGAACGACGGATAGTACGCGGCTTTGGCGATGCCGATTTGCGCGTTGGCGAGGGCCATTTCACGTTCGGTTTCGGCGATGTCCGGGCGCCGCTCGAGCAAATCGGAAGGCAGACCGGCATTGAGAGTGGGAGGCTGAACTGAAAGATCGTGGGGCGCGATGTGGAAATCCGGTGCGGATTTGCCGACCAGGACGGCGATGGCGTCTTCAAATTGTTTGCGCTGCTGGTTCAACAAGGTGAGTTGGGTGCGCGTGGTGTAGAGAAGAGTTTCTTCCTGCGCGACGTCCAGGCCGGAAGCTACACCGCCGTGATAGCGCGAGTTTACAAGATCGAGACCCTTGGTGAGCGCGTCCACAGTGCGCGAGAGCAGAGAGATTTGCGTATCAAGCTGGCGCAGAGAGAAAAAATCAGCCGCGAGTTGAGAGGTGATGAGCAGACGGACATTTTCCAGGTCCGCGGCGCTGGACTGATAGCTGGCCTGAGCTGCTTCAATGCTGCGGCGTCGACGGCCAAAAATGTCGAGCTCGTAGTTGACGGTAAACGGAAGGGTGTAACTGTTCTGTGAGACGGGGCTGATGATGGTGAAATTGCTGTTCGGAGGGCGATTTCCGGAAATGCGCTGGCGCTCGGCAGTAAGACCGGCCGAGAGCTGAGGGAATTGCGTTGAGATTTGAACGGCGGCAGTAGCGCGGGCCTGTTCGAGGCGAGCTACTGAGATTTTGAGATTTTGGTTGGACTGCAGCGCTTCGTGTTCAAAGCCGGTTAGGTCGTCGTCGTGAAAAACCTCCCACCAATCACCTTTGCCGAGCGCGTCTTTGGGAGCGCTTTCGCGCCAGGGTTCGGCAACGTCCCAATGCGTGGCCTCTGGGGCCGAAGCGCGATGGTAATTGGGGCCAACGGTGCAGCCCGCAACACAAAGGGCCGCGAGAACAACAAGAAGAGAAAATGAGCGAGCTAGTTTCACTTGCCCTTTCCTGCAGAAGCGGGTTGTTTGGCGTTCGAAGGCGGGTTCGTAGCTGGTGGAGCAGGGGTGGCCGGCTTCACAGAGACTTCCTTGACGTTAACCTGTTGGCCTTCCTCAAGCGAATCAGCGGGATTGACCACTATCCAGTCGCTGCCCTGTATACCCTGTAGAACTTCGAGCGAAACGCCGTAGTCGCGGCCAATCGTGAGCTGCTGGAGGTGGAGTTTGTGATCGGGGCCTACTACGACCGCGCGCAGGCCTTCCGAACGGAAAAGCAACGCGTTGACAGGAACCTGCAGACGAGCGCTTGCGACTTGTACATCCAGATGAACCTGAGCATAGCCGCCGGGTAGCAATTCGCCGGTTTTGTTGGGGACATCCACTTCCGTAAGGAGCGTGCGCGAAGTGGGGTCGATCGCTTCCGCGGTGCGAACGACTTTGCCCTGGAATTTACGTCCGGGGAACTGCGTGAGTTCCAGGTGAGCGGGAAGGCCGGGGCGGATGGAGGGCGCGGCGCTTTCCGGAACACTGACGTAGACGCGGATCGGATCGGTTTGCGCAAGAGAAAAGAGGAGTTGAGTGGAACCGCCGTTGCCGGCGTTAATCAAGGTGCCGATATCCACATTGCGGCGAGTGATGACGCCGCTGAACGGAGCATAAATGTGTTTGAAGGATTCCAGTTCCGAGAGGCGATGAACGTTGGCTTGCGCGGAAGCGACGGTGGCTTGTTTGGCAGCCAGATCGCCGGCTGCGTTGTCCACTTCCTGTTTGGAGACGCTATCGGTCTTGATGAGGTCCCCGTAGCGACTGGCGGTGATGTGAGAGAGATTGGCGTTGGCCTGCGAGGTCTCGAGATCGGCTTTCGCTTGAATGAGTTGCTGATCGACTTCCGGCGTGTCGATTTCGGCAAGGAGCTCGCCCTTCTGGACGCGCGAACCGATATCGCGGTACCACTTTTTGAGATAGCCGTTGGTGCGAGCGTAAATGGGCGACTCGACGTAAGCCTGCATGGAGCCGGGCAGAACGAGCCCTTCCTCGGTGGGTTCGGTGACAGGATGAATCACGGCAACCGTGGGGACAGCACGAACTTCTGTTTCCTTGGCGAGAGCCTGATATTGAGTGCGACGCTGGAGCAGAGTGAACGCGCCGACAATGACCAGGACGATCGCGCCGAAGATAAGAACTCCGAAAAGCCGGCTCTTCTGGGGTTGAGACTGGTTTTCCATTTCCGATGCCATAGAAACTGTACCTCTCCCTACCTGCAAGTGTTGCCGCAAACGTTTTCTGAGCGGGCTCCAAGTAGAGCCCGCTCCCGTACTTCAGACGGTTGCGGCCGAATGATGTCTGCGACGTTCGAGCCGGGTGTGAATGATGGAGAAAACACACGGCACGAAAAACAGAGTCGCAAAAGTCGCAAAGAGCAGGCCGCCAATTACGGCGCGACCCAAGGGGGCGTTTTGCTCGCCGCCTTCGCCAAGGCCGATGGCCATGGGCACCATGCCGATAATCATGGCGAGAGCGGTCATAATGACGGGGCGAATGCGGACAAAACCGGCTTCGAGCGCGGCGTCGCGCGGGTTCTTGCCTTCAGCCATCTGCTCGCGAGCAAAAGATACCATCAAAATGCTGTTGGCGGTGGCCACACCCATGCACATGATAGCGCCGGTAAGTGACGGCACGTTCAAGGTGGTGTGGGTGATGAGAAGTATCCAGCAAATACCAGCCAGAGCGCCAGGCAGGGCGGTGATGATGATGAAGGGGTCGAGCCAGGACTGAAAATTGACGACGATGAGCAGGTAGGCGAGAAGAATTGCACCGGCAAGACCGACTCCAAGTCCGATGAAGGAGTTGCGCATGGTCTGCACCTGGCCCCGGATGACGATGTGGCTGCCGCGCGGCAATGATTTTTCTATGGCACCGACTTGCTTGAAAACCTGTTCGGAGACGGCGCCGAGGTCACGTCCATTAACGGAGGCGTAGACGTTGATCATGGGCTGAGCGTTGTAGTGAGAGATGTCCGCAGGACGCACCGCGCTGGAGGTGGTCACAAGATTTCCGAGGATTTGCGGAGTGGCGCCAGGTACCGCGGCGTTCACGGGAGTATTTTGCAGCGCCTGGTAAGTATCCACACGATATTGGGGAGTCTGTACCGCAACGTTGTAGCTGATGCCGTTTCTTGGGTCGAGCCAAAAAGAAGGCGTGGTTTGGAAGCTGGAGCTGAGAGAGATGAGAACGTTTTGCGCAACGTCGCGAGCCTGCATGCCGACCGACTGCACGCGAGTGCGATCAATATTCATGTACAGAGTCGGCGAATCGAAGGCTTGCTGGATATGCACGTCGACAGCTCCGGGAATGTGGCGCATCTCGGAAGCGAGTTTCTGGGCCACGGCGTAGTTGCCCGGTTGGTCCATGCCGGTGATGGCGACGTCGATGGGAGCGGGAGTGCCGAAATTTAGAATTTGCGTGACGATGTCGGCCGGTTGAAAGAAGAATTGCACTCCGGGAAATCTTTCGGCGAGGGTTCCGCGAAGTTCATTGACGTATTCGGTGGTGCCTTTGCCGCGCTCGCCTTTCAGTTGGACGAGAATTTCGGCGTCGGAGGTGCCAAAGGTTCCCGCGTTGCTGTAGCTGAGATTGATGCCGGAGTAGGGAAGCCCGATATTGTCGAGAACTGTTTCCAGTTCGCTCTGGGGGATAACCTGGCGGATAGTCTGGTTCACTTGATCGGCGAGGCGGGCGGTTTCTTCGATGCGAAGGCCGGTGCGCGCACGCATGTGCAGGCGGATTTGGCCGGCGTCCACTTTAGGAAAGAAGTCACGGCCGAGAAAGAACGCGAGGGTCGTGGAAAGCAGGCAGAAACCGAGAAACAGGACGATAAACATAGTGGAAGATTCCAGCGCCAGGTGCAAAGCGTTGCGATAGCCTTCGCGGAATGTTTCAAAGGCGTGTTCGAACTTTTGCTGATAGCGGCGCAAGAAGCCCTGCCGTTCGCCGACATGCTCTTCGGCGTGATATTCGTCCTCGGAGCTCAAGAGATACATGGCGAGAGTGGGAACGATGGTGCGCGACCACATATAAGACGCGAGCATGGCGAAGATGACGGCTTCCGCGAGCGGGACGAAAAGAAACTTGGCGACGCCGGAAAGAAAGAACATCGGAATGAACACGATGCAAATACAAAGAGTGGACACGAAGGCGGGAACGGCGATTTGCTGCGCGCCGTCAAGAATGGCTTGAACGGTTTCCTTGCCCATGGCGAGGTTGCGATTGATGTTTTCGATTTCAACCGTAGCGTCGTCGACGAGAATGCCGACGGCAAGAGCCAGACCGCCGAGAGTCATGATGTTGATGGTTTCGCCGAGGGCGCTAAGAAGCAGGATGCTGACGAGAATCGAGAGCGGAATGGAGATGGCGATGATGATGGTGCTCTTCCAGTTACCGAGAAAGAGAAGAATCATGAACGCCGTCAAAACGGCGGCGATGAGGGCTTCGCGAAGCACGCCTTGAATGGAGGCGCGGACGAAGAGCGACTGATCGAAAAATTGAGTGACCTTAAGGCCGGGGGGATAGGCGCCGGCGTTGTATACCAGCATGGCTTTGACGCGGTCCACGATGTCCAATGTAGACGCGTTGCCGGTTTTGTAGATGCTCATCAGCACGCCGCGCTGGCCGTTGGCGAGGACGGCGTTGGTTTGCGGGGAGAAGCCGTCGCGGATATGGGCAACGTCCTTCATGTAAATGGTGGCGCCGTTGACGGTCTTTACGGGAAGGTCGTTCAGCTCAGCTACCGATTTGGGACTACCGTTCATCTCGACGTTGTATTCGAGAGAGCCGAGTTTTGCGGTGCCAGTGGGCAGAATAAGATTTTGCGCGTTGACGGCATTGACGATGTCCACAGCGGATAAGCCTTTGGACTGCAGGGCGGCAGGGTCCGTATCCACGGAGATGAGGCGCTGCTTCCCGCCGTAGGGGAAGGGAGTCGCTGCGCCCTGGATGGTCGCAAGCTGCGTGCGGATGAAGTTGTTGCCAAAGTCGAAGAGCTGCTGCTCGCTGAGGGTGTCACTGGTCAAACCGAGTTGGATCACCGGAACAGTAGAGGCGGAATAAATAATGACGAGCGGCGGCGTGATTCCGGGCGGTAGAAAGCGCAAAAATGTCTGGGAAATGGCGCCAGTCTGCGCAAGCGCGGTTTGGATATTTGCGTTTGGCTGGAAGTAAACCTTAATGACGGCTATACCGTTGAGCGACTGCGATTCGGTATGTTCGACGTCGTTGACGAGAGTTGCGATGCCGCGCTCGACCGGGCCGGTGATGCGTTGTTCCATTTCCTGGGGCTCGAGGCCGGTGAACGTCCAGACCAGGCTGATGACGGGAATGTTGATATCCGGAAAAATATCGGTGGGCGTGCGCAACAGGACGAGCGGGGTCAACAGTACGATGACCAGAGCCATCACGATGAAGGTATAGGGCCTTTGCAGCGCTAAACGAACAATCCACATACTATTTTTCGAGTTCCTTCAGCCGGGAAATAATCCGTAGTGCCCCAGACTTTTTGACAGCAGCGAAGACAACTGCACTGTTTATTAGACCGCGAGAACCGCGGTTTGGTTACGCCGAGCGGTCAAGCCTGCCTGGCTGAATACGATACATCGTTAGAAGCGCAACTCACAGAGAGGATGCGAGAAGTGCGGCTGTGGTCACGAAAAGACCGTCGGGCCAAAATGAATCAAGTTAGATCAAGTTGGATTTGGATTTGTAGCTGCAACGTTAACTGTAGGAACGAAATACCCGGCAACCTATTTGTGGGTCATCGTGAAGACGCCGTCCCAAGCGGATGGCGGTTCGTCGAAAAGATATTCCTGACAACGCTTCCAATAGGCGCGTGCTGGGCCGTCGTCTGGCCATTGGTCAAGAATGGATTGGAAAGCGGACTGAGCATCGAGCCAGCGACGTTGCTGAAAGAGTGCACGAGCGTCACGAAAACGATCGAGGCGGGTTTGCGTGTCGGCAGAAACATCGGCAGCGGCGGAGACCAATTCGTAGATGACGACGGGCTGCAGCTTGCCTTTCACGCGGATGAGATCGAGCTCGCGAAAGACGAAGCCAGAGTCTTTTGTTGCGAGATAGGTGGTTTCGTTGACCAGAATGTGGGTGCCGTAGTCCTTATTCAAGCCCTCAAGCCGTGAAGCAAGATTCACGGAGTCGCCGAGCGCGGTGTAGCCGTAGCGCAAAGAAGAGCCCATATTTCCGACGCTGGCAGAGCCGGTGTTGAGCCCGATGCCGATATCGAGACGTGGCTTGCCTTCGGCTGCCCACTTTTTTTGCATCTGATGAATACGCGCCATCATGTCGAGCGCGGTGTGGCATGCCAGCGCGGCGTGGTTCTCCACTTCGAACGGGGCGTTCCAGAAAGCCATGACCGCGTCACCAATATATTTGTCGAGAGTTCCACTGCGTTCGAAGACGATCCGGGTCATGTCGGAGAGATATTGATTGAGGAAGATGGCGAGTTCCTGGGCGTCTAGTTTTTCCGAAATGGTGGTGAACCCGCGAATGTCGCTGAACATCACGGTAACCTCGGTTTTGCGCGGCTCGACGAGTTCGGGATTGAGCAGCAAGCGGCGAACGACCTCCGGACTGAGATACTGACCGAAGGCTGTACGCACCCGACGCTTTTCTTTTTCTTCGACCAGGACACGGAAGAGCGAGACGAGAATGACGTTGGCGGTTAGCGTGAGCGCTGGAATCGTGAAGTTCAGCCACGAGCCTTTCAAGAAGGCGAGATAGTCCAGCGCAGCGAGAAGCAGCAGCAAGTAGACGCCGCATCCCATCCAGCGCGGGGAGACGAGGGCCATCCAGATGCCCAGCGGGATTCCGAAAGCAAAAACTAGAAGGAGGTCCCAAAGGGATTCCTTCGCGCCGCGGTGCAGAAAATTTCCGTGCAGGATGTTGTCAATCACGTTGGCGTGAATTTCCACGCCGGGATAATCGAGTCCGCCGAATGGAGTTGTACGCAAGTCGCCAATTCCGGTGGCGGTTGCGCCGATCAACACGATTTTTCCGGTGAAAGCACCTGCGGGGACTTTGTGTTCGACCACATCGGCCATGGAATAGTGCGGGTAGGTATAGCTGGGTCCGTGAAAATTAACGTAAACACGACCGAGGTCGTCGGTTTGCACCTGAGCGCGATCGCCGAAAACAATGCGCGAGGCGCCGACCGGACCAAATTCCAATACCACTTGGTCGTTCGGAAGATTTAAAAATGATCGTACTGCTTGCACGTCGAGGGAAGCGTAGATGTCCCAGTCAGCGAGATCTTTCGAACGGCCATAAGGAATGATGAGATTGGCACGGCGCACGACTCCATCCACATCGGGATAGACATTGAAAAATCCGGTGGAGGAAGTCTCTTCACTCAGTGCGCTGGTCAGTACGGAAAGATTGGCTTCCGTGCCTTGCGGCAGCAAGCGATCCGGCTGGAATTTTTGAATCAGACCTATACGGTCCTGTTTTCCGGTGGCGAGATTGAGCGGGCGAACGCTGGGAAAAGAGTAGAAGGCGATTTCGTTGGCATAGTCATCGAGCGTTTTTGGATCGAGACCACGAAGGTCGGCTTCGGTATGAAGAAAGAAATTGCCGAGAACCACGGTGCCGAAATTCTGGATTGATTTTGCGAATTGTTTATCGGCGTCGTAAACGGTGATGGTTTTTTGCAATTCGGCCATCAGGCGGGGATCGACTGGTTCGCCACGTTTCTCGCGGGCTTCGAAGTCGGCCCACAGCGCGCGCAGCGGAGCAGAAGATTGGTCGGGTTTGCTGAAGGTGACGTCGAAAGCCGGGACTTTGGCTTGGTCCTGATGCAGCGCGTCCAGAAGATGCGCAAAATGAATCCGCGAAAATGGCCACTTACCGAGAACCTCCTGCGAGCGTTGATCGATATCCACAATCGCGATGCGCGGATCGACGGGAGTACTGCTGGGCGAACGGTAACGAAAGCGAGTGTCCAGCGAGGAATATTCGAGGCGCTGCAGAAAATTGAAAATGGGCGTGGGACTTTCGCCAAAGAAGGTGAAGAAGTAGAGCGCGAACGCGGAAATGGTGATGGCCAGGCTGATCAGGAACGAGACGCGATGCTGCCACCAGGAAAGCAGAAGTTCATAGACGCCAAAACCGCTGCGGCCCTGGGACCATTTCGGCGAAGTGTTGGCCATGGACTGTTACGCGTAACCGATGCAGCGCAGCGGAGCAATTCGTTCGAACGAAGTTGCCGCTATTTTGCCCATCGCTATTCGCGGACGATGAAATTCAAGCGAACGCCGGAGACTTCCACCAGGTCGCCGTCATCCAGCTTGGTTGGACCTGGAATGGAAACGCCGTTGACGACCGGGACTTTATCGCCGGAGCCGATGTAATAGCCGTCATCGCGCTGATTGATCTGCGCGGCCATTTGCGGCTTAAACCAGCCACGAAGTTTGATGGTGGCCATTGCCGACTTGCCGATGGTGGTGAGCTTGTTGGTAAGAGTGTATTCCTTGGAGTCGGTCTTTCCAGACAGAACAACGATGGTTGGGACTTTGATGCGTCCGGAGGCAAATTGCGTGCGCTCACCCAAAGCCGCGGCTTGCTGAAGCATGTCGCGCCGGACCTTGGTATCGAGAACCATAGTCTCGTTGATGGAGCCAGCTGTGGTCTTGCGCCCGGATTCGTATGGAAGCGGCGCATCGCCAGTGGCGTCAACTTTAATGTGGTGTTTGCCGATCCAAATGGAATCGCCATCGTGCAGCGTGGCGCGCTCGACGCGAAGATCGTTTACGAAAGTGCCATTGAGGCTGCCGCGGTCTTCTACAACAAGGCGGCCGGAATCGAAGTAAACGCGCGCGTGGTCGTTGGATACAGCGAGGTTGTCCACTACGAGATCATTGTCCGGTGAACGGCCGATGCGCACCGGTCGCGAGCCAACCGGAACTTCCTTGACCATTTTTTCTTCAAACATCAGCGACAGCTTGGCCATGTTATTGACCTCCAGCGGAACCGTTTCCGCCCGCAGATTTAGGCGCCCCGCGGCGCAGCCAGGAAAACCAGCCTTTTTCCTCGGGCCGGAGAGAAACGACGATGACTGAGACGTTGTCGATTCCGCCGCCTTCGTTGGCATGTTCGATAAGCTTTTCGGCGGCGCGTTGCGGATTCGGCTCCGCCTGGAGAGTTCCAGCGATTTCAGGTTCAGTGACCATGCGCGTGAGGCCATCTGAACAGAGAAGCAACACATCACCTGGGAAAAGAGGGACCTGCTCGATATCCACTTCCACTTCGGGTTGCGTACCAAGCGCGCGGAGCAAAACGCTTTGTAGATTGCTTTGTTCGGCTTCGCTCGCGCTAAGAATGCCGCGGCGAACTTGTTCGGCGACCAGCGAATGATCGCTGGTTAGTTGCTGAAGCTGTCCGGTGCGAAGCAGATAGAGGCGGCTGTCGCCGACATGGCCGACGCTGAGTTGCATACCATCAATCCATGCGGCGGTTAAGGTCGCGCCCATACCTTGCTGCTCGGAGTGTTCTCGCGCGGACTGAAATACCTTCTGATTGGCGAGTCGAATCGCGCTTAACAGGCGCTGGCTTTTAGGATTCAATCCGGGATTCGGTTCGTCGAGCAGAGGAGCAGAAGGATTTTCTTCGCCTTCGACGCAGTGTTTCACAACGGTTTCCACCGCGAGCGCGCTGGCGACTTCACCATGCGCTTCGCCGCCCATCCCGTCCGCGAGCACATAGAGGTTCAGCGGAGAGATGATACGGTAGCTATCTTCGTTATTGGTGCGCACCATGCCCACGTGCGTGGCGCCACCGGTCGAGATTTGCAAGTACACTCCCCCTGGGAGGCGGACGGAGACAATTCCGCACGCACCCCTACGGGCTCTCAGATTGACGTTATCAGAGGTGAGTTGAACGGGAAAGGACGTGCGTCCTACTGATTACCCACCGATTGGAAACACGATGTCGCAGGGACGGGTTACTGGGAGAGACTGACAAAAGAAAGTCGCTGATGACCGCAGTTTTTAGGATGTCACTGTAACTCTATGTGGAGACTAGCGTTAGGGATAGTATTGTCGCCTTTGCCGCGTCGTTGGCGTGTGGCGCTGCAACCGGGAAAGGGGCTTCCCTGGATGAGCGCCACAGTTTTCAGCGGACTTCTCGAGAGTCTGCTGGCGTTCGTTGCGTTGGTTTATTGGTATTACCTTTCGGTCAGGACGTGGGCGGCGAACGCCATGGATTCCGCGCTGCGAAACGGACCGGAGAGCGCGGTTCCGGGACAGGCAATCGGATTTTCCGCGCTGGTATTGTTGCTGATGCATCCATTCACTTGGCTGATGGGTTTTTTCGTAATTGAGGGGTTGGTGAGATGGCTGGCCGCGGCGTTCACTGAGCAGACTTTCGGTATACTGCCGCTCGCGTTTGCTGACTGGTGCTATGGAAAGGCTAGTGGACGTCCAGCGGAAGGCGACGCGCTGCGCATGCCAAGCGCGCGGCTGCAACTGCAATCGTTTGTTTTAGCCGTGAAGGAGAAAATCATCTCAATGCGTTTACCCGAAGTTGCGGACGAATTGCTGGAACGATCTGAGGGCGGCGAAGCATACCTAGAAATTCATTCTTCGCACAGAAAAGCAGAATGGGTTCCACCAAAGACAGTGCGAATCGGAGACGCGTATTTCCGATTGGAACAGTTGGCATCGGGCGAAAAACCACGTCCTTATATTTTTCGGTTAAGGCGAGTAGCTGCGGGAGTTCCGGGATGGAACGTCATCGTGTACGAACCGCCGCGCGACATCTAGCAGGTGATTGAAATTGAGCCGGACTCGAGACGAATCACGATTCGATGTCGTCAGGCTTTCTCAAGTTGCGGTTCTCTCCTACAATGACAGGCATGAAGCTGCGGATGGTTTCGCTTGTGGCATTTTTTGCGGCGGCAACATGGTGTGCGAGCGCGACGGCAGAAGAGCAGCCAGCGCCAGCAGCGAAGAACGCGCGGATTTTGCTGGTGCCGCGAAAAATGATTTCGGGTGACCGCACCACTTTGGCGGTACTGGACGTGAATGGCCGCCTGACGCCTGGAGTGACGATCGCGTTTTCAAACGGCGATCATGTGACTACAAACGCGACCGGGCGCGGAGTGTTCGTTGCGCCGCTGACCCCGGGAGTGCTGTACGCGACGATTCAAGGGCGGCCGGGCCGCGTACAGACGTTGGTGATTGCAGCTCCGGCAAGCGCGAGCTCACCGGCGGTGTTGCAAGCGCCGCACTTTGCTTCATTGAGCGATCGGTTCGAACTGCAGGGCCACGGCTTTTGCGGCGATGCCGACAAAAATGTTGTGCAGGTCAATGGCGAGGCCGCGCTGGTGATGGCAGCATCGTCCGAATCGTTGACGATTTTGCCGCCGGAAAATTTGCAGCCAGGGCCGGCCGACGTGACCGTGGCGTGCAATAAGGGACCAGCGAGCGCCGCGCGTGTGATTTTTTTATCATTGTCGCTGGAAGCCGATACTTCGCCAATGCAACCGGGCCAGAAGCGCACCCTCACGGTTCGAATCGTGGGCACTCGCGACAAGGTGACGCTGGAAGCGCACAACCTGGCGCCGGAGATCGCGGAACTTGCCGGGGGCAACACGGCAAAAGCGACTTCGAGCGGTGGAACAGAAAACGTGGCGAATTTTGCGCTGGCAGGAAAACAGCACGGAAATGTTCTGGTGTCCATACGACTGATGCCGTGGGCGGTTCGAAACAAGGCCTGAATTGTTTTTTTGTGTCAGCCGCCGTTTTTGGCGAATAGCGAAGTGAGCGGCAAAGATTCCTGCGTGCTGGGGAGCGGCTTCTCGGGTTCGCTGGGATCCAGCATTCCTTCCAAAGCGGTTGCTGTTTTGTCGAGGCGCTTGTCGGCTTCCTGATAGCTTTGCTGCGCATTTTTCAGGTGGGTGCCGACTTTTTCGAAGGTCTCGGAAAAATTGGCGAAATGTCTTTTCATCCCGGCAAGACCGTCGGCGAGACGCTGCGCATTTTCCTCGATCTTCATTCCGCGCAAGCCCATGGCAATGACGCAGAGATGCGCATAGAGGGTGTTGGGAGAAACAGCGACGATGCGTTTTTCGCGGCAGTAGGCGTCGAGCTGCTGGCCTTTGTTGTCCGTGCATTGCAGCAATTCGTAGTACACGCTTTCCGACGGAACGAACATAAGCGCCAGGTCCAGGGTGTTTTCTCCGGGAAGAACATATTTTTTGGCGATGGAGTCCGCGTGCAGCTTGACCGCGTTGACAAAAGTGCGGCGCGCTTCGTCGCCGTCGGCTTGGATACGGCGAAAGGCATCGAGCGGAAACTTGGAGTCGATGGCCAGGATTTTTTTGTCACGAAGAAAGATGGCGGCGTCCACACATTCGCCGCTCGCGAAACGATACTGCGACGTGTACTGCGACGGAGGCAAGGAATCCTCGAGGAGGCGCTCAAGCGTGACTTCACCCAGAATGCCGCGCGTTTTTGCTCCTCCGAGGACGGACTCGAGCGACTGCTGCGCGTTGCTTAGCCCGCGGCTCACTTCTTGAAATTCGCCCAATTGTTTGTGGATGCGCTCCATCATACCTTGCGTGCTTTTCAGCTCATCGCGCATGGCGGACTGGCCCTGCGCGGAAATCGCGGCGGATTGCACGACTCCGTCGGTGAGAGATTTGCCGACCATATCAAGCCGCTGGGTGACGGTGCTGGCGAGGGATGTGAGCTGTCCCGTGGCTTGCGCCTGCGCGTGGGCGACCGACTGCAGATCGTGGCGCAGCTCGCTCATCTGCGATTCGATCACTTCACTTTTCTTCTGTGCTCCCAGACTCTGTAGCGCCACCCAGATGACAAGAGCAGCGACCAACAGCAGTCCGGCAATAAGAATTCCTGACATGTATTCTCCCCGTGATGACGGGAAACGGTACTTCCTACTTTACGCGGTTGAAATATTTCGGCAAGTGCGCAAAAGAAAAAGCCCTCTCGCTGAAAACGAAAGGGCCCTTTGAAAATTAGCCTTTCGCTACCAGCGCAACTTGAGGGCGAATTGGAATTGCCGCGCGTCGTAGGCCGCCGTGGGTTGACCGGCAAAGCAATTTGAGCCCGCGGTGGGATCACAGAGTTGATTGACCGCCGCCACGTTGGTGCGGTTGAAAAGGTTGAAACCGTCGGCGATCAGATCGAGCTTGAGGCGTTCGCCGAAGGGGATCTGTTTCGATAGACGAAGATCAACCTGGAAGAAGCCCGGGCCAACGAAAGCGTTGCGGCCCAAGTTTCCGTCGCAGCCGAAAGGCGGAGTGAACGGGGGCACCGAAAATGTTGAGCCATTGTTAGCAAGACAAAGATCAGCTGGAGCGAAATGCGCGCCTGGAATAAAAGGAGAAGTCGTACCGCCGCTGGAGACTACGGAAGGGCGCGCTTGGGAGGCACCAAGATCCAAACGCGTATCCACTCCGGTGATGACGTTGAAGGGCCGACCGGAAGAAAGTTCGATGATGGGCGCCAGGGTGAAATCTCCGATGAAATGTTTCCAGGCATTGTCGCCGCCTTTGGCTGGCGCGGTCTGGAAAACGCCGCTGGTGACCCAGCGATGGCGCTGGTCGTTGACGGAGTTTGATTTTTCCAGATTCGCGAAGCGGCTGTCTTGTGGTTCAAGCGTGGACTGCAAGTCCGTGCCGTTGTCGATGGAGTGCGACCAGGTGTAGCTGGAAAGCAATTCGAAGCCCTTGGAAACGCGTTTTTGCACATTGATGGTTAGCGCGTGGTACCAGGAACTGGCGTCGGAAAGTTGCGCGTCAACGCTGTTGAACGGCACTGGAGCGCCGAAGCCAACGGGATAACCGGCCAGATGAGCGAGAGCCACTTCGTTGGCATAGCCGCCGGCGGCCGCTGCAAAGGATGGGTTCGGTCCGGATGGCCGGAAAAAGTTGAAGAAGGCGGGCGTGCTGACGAAGCCTACCGCGGCGGCTGGATTGCAGTTCGGCGCAGCAAAGCCTTGACCGAGCGCACCGGGCGCAATTATGAAAATACTCCCGGTACTCGTTTTTACGCAGGACTTGGGAGCACCGGAGGGAATAACGATAGTGCGAGGGTCTTGGATGCCGAGACCGGCGGCTGCAGCGTTAAGGGCATTTTGATCCAGCAACTGGGGATCGGTGGAATTGACGTCCACTGGGCGATTCAAGTGGATGCCGCGGGTGTACTGGTAACCGACGCTAATGGTCCAGGAACCCGCGAGTTGACGCTCGATGGTTAGGTTTCCTTGCTGCGCGTAACCATACTTGAAATTTGCTGCTACCGGCAGAGTGAAGGGAAGAATCGGCAGCGGAAAACCGGCGGTCAGATAGTTTTGATTCGCGAAGAGCGAGTTTGCGGCAGTCGGATTGAAACGTTGCTGGTTTGGAAGATAGGCGAGGCTTAACGGAGAAAATGCCGCGTCGGCGGAGGTGGTGTTCAGAACTCCTTGGAAGATCGAAGAACCGTTAAGGTTTGCTGGAGTATCGGAACCGGGCCCGCCGAAGGTTGCGCAATCCGGCGTGACGAGTCCACAGGCAGAAGCCGTTCCTCCCGCGGAAAGCAACTGAACGGAGCGGCCACCGTCCGCGGTAACGGAGTCAAACGCAATCGCCAGAAGCGGATGGTCGTAGAACAAGCCGTAGCCCATGCGGATAACGGTTTTTCCATTGCCTGCGGGATCCCAAGCAAGACCGAAGCGCGGGGCAATATTGTTGTAGTCACGCGGAATGCCTTCGACAACGCCCAAGGCTTTCTCCGCGGCGGCGTTTACGGCGGTGGCCGGTGTAAACAGCGGACTAATTTCCACGTCGTAGCGCACGCCATAATTTAAGGTCAGCTTGCGGTTTACGCGCCAAGAGTCCTGCGCGAAAAAGCCGAACGGAAGATTGTCGAAGGGTTGATTGGAATTTCCGATGCCCTGAATGTACGTCGTCGGAATTCCCAGCCCGTAGGCCTGCAAACCGGTCGCTCCGGGCAGACCTGCAAATGCGGTGTTAAAAGCGGACGCGGCGATTCCGCCGAAATTGACGTCGCCGCCAAAATCCAGCTCAAAGATTTGCGCCTTGGCGGACCGCAACTGAATCAAGTTGACGTCCGCGCCAAACTTGAAAGTGTGGTTGCCCCAGATTTTCGCGACGGTATCTGCAAACTCGTTCCTGCGCTCGATGCGGTCCACGGTGGAGTAGGGCTCGCGGCCGAAATAGGCAACGCCGGGAATGTTTACGCCGATTTGATCCCCGCCAGGAAGTTGCGAGAAGCCGAAGTGCAGTCCACGCCGGGCGAACTGGTAGCGGAATGTATTTACGGATGAAGGGCTGGTCACCGTATCGTGCTGGAAGGTTACGTTGAGATCGCGTGATTGATTATAGCCGGCGCGGCTGCCGGAGTTCTGACCGAAAACCTGGTTCTGCGAGGTGGAAGGAAGTCCTGTAACCAGCGACGGCGAAACGCTCACGCGAACGAAGGAGTGATTGTTAGCGTTCCAATTCTGGTCTAATCGCAGAGACCACAGGCTGGTTTTTTCCTGTACCGGATAGTTGCCGCGAATGGAATTCAGTCCTACGTACGACGCAGGAAGAGGCGCAACATAAATTCCCGCAGCGGAGCAAGTCGCTCCATTGTTGACCGGTTGTCCGGCGGGACAAGCTACCGGAACCGGGAACTGCGCGCCCGGTCCCGGATTTAAAAAACCGCTCGTTAAGCCCGGCGCAACCACTCCGGGATCAACTTTGTTCACAGCGACGCTGGAAGCCGAGCCCATTAGAGCAGCGTACTGCGAAGCCAGTGCGATCTGTCCCTGTCCCAAAAGTTGCAGCACCGCCGCCGACTGATCCGACGTCAAGAGCAAGCCCGTTAGTCCGCAGCCGCCGCAACTAAAAGGTGAGAGTCCGAAATTATCGATACCGATGCTGGAGAAGCCGGACTCTTCGCGTTGCGTGTATTCGTAGGAGCCGAAGAAAAATGTTTTGTCCTTCTTAATCGGGCCGCCAATGGTGAGACCGGACTGAGTGCGCGTATAGGCCTGCTTTACCGGTTCAAGTTCGCCGGTTGCGGGATCAACCTGGCCGGAAAAGGCATTGCGCGCCTGAAATGATTTGTTGCGGAAGTAGCCGAACGCGTCGCCATGAAATTCGTTTCCGCCGTTCTTGGTAATGATATTGACGACACCGCCGGTGGCGCGCCCATATTCCGCGTTGTAGTTGCTCAGAATCAGCTGAAATTCCTGCACAGCTTCCTGTGAAACAGTGGCGCGAATACCGTTGATCGAGTTGTCCACAGCATCGGCGCCGTCCACGGTGACCATATTCGAACGGGCGCGCGCGCCGCTGACGTTCAAACCACTATTCGGGGCGGGACCAATGGTGGGCGACACGTCGCGCGTGGTCTGGGAGTTCGTCAGCGTGAAATTAATGTAGTTCCGGCCGTTGATGGGCAGGTTGTCGATTCGGTTCTGATCAACTGTTTGCGATACTTCGGACTTGGAAGTTTCAACGGCGATCGTTTTGGAGGTAACCGTGACTGTTTGTTGTACGCCGTGGAGCCCCAGCGTCAGATTAAAAACGGCGTCTTGACCGACGGTTATCATCAGGTCCTCGGCCGTAAAGTTGCTGAAGCCGGAGCCGCCATCCACCGTCATCGTGTAAGTGCCGGGCGCCAGGCTGACGAATGTATAGCGTCCGTTTTCGTCAGTGCTGGCGGTACGTTCCGCGCCAGTGGACTTGTTGACCAGCGTGACTTTGGCGGACTTCACGCCCAACCCCTGCGGATCAGTTACCACGCCGGAAAGGGTCGCAGTATTACTCTGCGCGGAGGAGGGAGCTGGATTCCCGAGAATCAGCACGAGCACAATCGACAACGCGAACACAAGCTGGTTGCGTTTCATCACTGCCTCCGAATTTTTGAACTAGTGAAGCGCCGCTACCCCTAGCGGTCGCGAGGCACAGCCCCGCTTAAGAACTGTTAAGTTATTGGCTACTCGGCTTTTACTTGATACTACTGTACATTGCAACTGCAAACTGCCCGGATTAGTAAGCCTGCGCACTGTCAGTCAAGTCCATCCAAGAGGATCGCGAGCAACATTACGACACATCGCCGATGGATTTCCTCTGTTGGCGACAAATAGACTGCAGCTTATCTCCTGAATCGCAAGCTACCCGTGCAGGAATACTTTGTTCAAGCGACAAGCGGCGTCAAAAGGCTCGTGACGTGGAATGCCGTGCCCGTCGCGAGCGCGGATATCAACTCGAAATCTTGGAGATTGCGAACCGTTGCCGAGTTGATGAGCAGTTCAGGAAAGACGGCGGGAAAACCCGCCGCTACATTTAGGAGTGAAAGGGCGCGCGCGAACCTTATAAGTGCTTTTGGACCAGCTTGCGGAGTTTGTCGCGATCGTCGCTCTTCATGTGCACGAACTCGACGCCGTTGCCGTCTGGTCCGGCGTTGCGAACCACGGCCGTAAAGTGAATCTTGCGCAGGCCGGAGCGAACTTCCAACTGAATGGTGTCTCCGATGTTCAGCTTCTTAAGGGATTCGAGATAAGCTCCGCCGAGGCTTATGGTTCTGACGCGGGCCATGGCCGATTGGCCGCCTTCGATATGCGCGCGCAGCGGCGATTCCAGCGGGATACGGGCGTAGCGCCGAGGAACCACAAAAGTTACACCGGTCTGCGAACTGTGTTCGTAGGCAGAGCGGACTTGCGTGGAGGCCGGGCGATCTTCCAGGAGAGCCAGGGCATCGGCTGCCACGGCGCGTACTCCGGCCGGTTCGGCGTACGCCAGACCATCGCGCTTTTCGCAGATCTGTCGAAAAAGTTTTGCCGCCTCGGTTATGCGCATGCGAGCCAACGCCTCGATAGACTTGATGCGAACGTATTGATCGCGAAGCGTTTCGTGTCCGCCTGCAGCAATGTCCATCAACTGCGGAGCGGCGGAAAGCTCCTGAGCCAGACCGATGTGGTCAATCATCATTGGAACAACCAGAGAATGCGCATCGCTGAGCAACGCGGAAAAAATGAACGCCGCCGAGCGCGCGGATGTTGCATTGGCCGGGCGAGAGATTTCGCTGACCGCCAAATCCTGCAGATTCCATTCCCAACTTGCCAGAGCCCGTGGCAACGCGCGCAGCAACCTTTCCGGATCGGATGCCGCGAGCAATTTAATCGCGGCGCTGACCCGCTGCCTGCGCGCTTCATACAGCCGCGTTTCAAGGAGATTCAGCACTGGCACGCCGATGGTCCTAAGTAAGCGGGCCATTGCAGGTAGTAGCTCCGCATTGCCAGGATCGGCAATCAGCAAGGTCAAACGATCCAGCAGTCTTTCCGGATCGCGCACCAACAGCCGGGGCAGCGCCGGATCCAGCGCGCGGTTTGCCAGAGCAGCGTCTACCAGAAGCGAAAAGCGGTCCTGCGCGATCAGCCGGAGCGCCAGCGCGTGCATGTGTTCGAATTGACTTTCCCGGGGCGGCTTTTCCAGACCTGACAGGATGCCTTCGAGACCTGAATAATCGCCGCGCGTGACCGCAATGCGTCCCAGCACTTCCAGAAAAGCCGAAAGCAGCGCCGCGGTTTCGGGAACCGCTTCATGCTCGAGCGCTTTGAGCGCGCAACGGTTGAGCTCTTCAGGCACCTGATTCGGCCAGAGCGATTCGATGACCGGCGAGAGTTCTTTCAAGCCAGCGGCCACTTTGCGGCGCGCCGCTCGGTCAGAGGTTTCCAGGCGGCGCGAGTAGTTCAAAAGGATGTTTCGTGCTTCGCGGCGGGGAGCGTCGGCACCGGCATCGGCAAGTTGAACCAGCGCAGAGCGGATGGCAGTGACCGGAACGCACCAGACTTCAGGTCCGCGGAGAACCGCAGATTTTTCGCGCGGCGGAAGCTCGATCCAGAACCGTTCGCTCATTTTTTCGTAATGTGCGTCGTCCGCCCAGATAGATGCCAACGAAGATAAATGCTGCGAGGAGTGCGGACCTTTATAGCCGCCCGCGGAAACCATTACTTTGCCAAGTTCGCGGAGATTTTTGCCGAACTCCTGCGGATTGAGGTTCCCTTGGGTCAGTTCGGCGCTGAGCGATTCCAGGATGATCCGCTCCGAGAGCCGCACCAGGTACGGTTGCGGGTTTTCCGCGTCCTGCGGGCCGTGTTGAGAAATAGTGTTGAGCAGCAGATGAACTGTTTCACGGCTGGACTCCGCAAGCGCACCGTGGATGGCGCGTGCCGCTTCCTCTGGAGAAAGGCCGCGCGCGCTTTCCAGGGGCGGCGTGAGCCGGGCAATCAGCCGCAATACATCAGAAAGATTTTCCGCGGTCGGCGCAGTGATAGGAGCGTCGGCGTCTTCGCTCGCGGAATTTCCACCGAAAGCAACCAGCGCCGCGATCAGGCTTGTCAGCACTGTGTTTACTTTGCGATCGGTTTGCGCATTCACCAGGATACCTTCCACACCGTATTCCAGCAGCTTCGCGTTCCACCACGAATTGCGTTTGTTGGGAAGCGGGTCTATCGATTTTAGCAGCGCCGCGCGGATGAGTTGGGTGAGCGTGTCGAGTTCGCCTACATGAAATTGCCGGAGGACAACTAACGTTTGGATTCCAGCAAGCTGGAAATCGCCGGCGAGATGCCGCAGTTCGCCTTTGGGATCGGGAAGCGGAGCTTCGTTGAGCTTGGGTACTACCAATGCGTCGCGCTCGACGCGAATTTCCAGTCCGGCCATTTTTTTTACGAGCAGCTGCAAAGAATTGTAAGTGACTTCCAGACTCTGCAGATTTTTCGGGTGGCTATGGTGATATAAGCGTCGAGTGTTGAGCAGAATCTGAAAATCTCTTAACGCTCGATGAACTTCGTGAATTCCCGCGCCGCGTTCGGATGCCGAAGCATTCGCAACTTCGGAAGGTGGCGCCGGCGATCCGGTTTTCTCCCCGCCCACGGGATTGGGCCGCGGCTGGGTAGCACCCGCCACTTCAAATAACTTCCGATTTCGGAAAAGGCTCATTGAGTGCTCATCGCGCCAGACTCGTCACAATTTCCTGAAAGCCTGCTGGACCGCTCATTACTTGGGGGGCGGGACCGCCCCAAGGAAGTAAGCGCACGTCAGTGGCCTGTAGAAACAGCCGTAAGTGGCAGAAAATAAAAAAGTAACATCATAGTACTAAAACTGCTGTCTCGGACTACGGGTGAAAATGTTACGTTGCACTCCCGCTGCTACCGAATGCGCTGCAAGCTCGGAGATATGTTCACGGTCCCGCCTTCGCTTGCCTGAACTGCGTTGCGCGAAGCCCTATAACCCTCTAACTTCAGGGCTATGTTATGAATGCCCGAGTTAATTTCGACTCTTGCGGGCGTCCGTTGACCAGTAGAAACGCCATCCACCCAGATTTCGGCACCCGCAGGTGTTGATTCCACCTGTGCCCAAGCCACGTGACCGTTCTTCTGGTGGAGCGCGGCTTCGATTTTTGCTTGGCCGTCGTCGCCGACCTGCACTGAGCCGGAATAGGCGTCATAGCCTGGAAAGCGCAGAACTACATTGTATTTGCCGGGCTTCAGCGGCAGGGTCATCGGAGTTTGGCCGGATTGCTTGTCGCCGTTGATGAAGATATCGGCCCCCGGAGGCTCGGAAGTGACCGACAAACCTTGCGCGGGTGGCTGCGCTTGAGCGGGCTGCTGCTTTGAAGGATCGCTGGACGAAGCGGTGTTGGCGGTGTCATCGAATCGGATGTCATCAATGACTTGAATTCCCACGGGCGCGCTTCGCAGGAACTTGAGAAGTTCGGAGTGCTCTGCAGGCCGCAATTTGCCCGAGAGCCTCAGTGTCATGCCAGAACCCTTGACGGAAAGCCGATCGCGCAAGTGCCTTTCTGTTGCGATTTGCAGAATTTGATCTTTGTACTCGGCAACGGCCGGAGAGAGCGAATTGGTCGTGACAACTGCTGGACGCCAAGGCGCACGCTCTGCGGACTTGCCGGATAACGGCGTTGGATTCGCCGTCGGATTCACCGCCAGTGGTATTTCGGCCGAAATATTTGAAGGTGGCACAGAGTCCGTCGTCGTACTCACCGTGGCGGCGGGGTCGGAAGCTGCCTGAGTTTGGGGCACTTCGGAACTCGTGCTGGATGCACGATTTTGCTGCCGCGCGGCCTGAAAAATGGGGCGAATTCTTTGCGCACCGAAGACGATCACCGCTAGCAGAAAAATTGCGGCGAGCACAGTTGCAAGCATGTTACTTTCTCGCGGCTCTGGCACGGGCGCCATGGTTCCGGTGCGGCGGACCACCGGGGTCTGCGAAGGGTTGGAGGCGCGAGAGGAGAGATTGTGAGAAGTGGAAGCGATTTGAGCACTGTCTAAATAGCCGCCCTGCGACTGGCTATTTTGCTGTGGAGTAACTGCCGGAAGTGTGGCGTTGGGATTCGAGAATGAAGGAAGAGATCGGTAGTTGCGCAAGTCCTCGAACAGTTCGCGGCAACTCTGGTAACGCGCAGCGGGCTCTTTCGAGAGCGATTTCATAATGATGTCGTTCAGTCCCGGATGGATGGAGGAATCGATATCGCGCGGGGCGGTGGGCTCTTCATTGACAATTTTATAGATGACGGTGGTGATGTTCTGCCCGGGAAAGGGCTTTTCGCCGGTGACCATTTCGTAGAGCACGACGCCGAGAGAAAAGATGTCGCTGCGGCCGTCCACCACTTTGCCTTTGATCTGTTCAGGCGACATGTAACTGGGAGTGCCGACGACATGGGCCGTCTGCTGGACGGTGCCGAATTGCAGAATTTTTGCGGTGCCGAAGTCGGTGACCTTTACGGTGTCGTCGGGCGTCAACATCAAGTTGGCAGGCTTGATGTCGCGGTGAACGATGTTACGGTCGTGCGCGAACTGCAGAGCGCCGCAGGTTTGCTCCATGATGCGGAGCACTCGGGGAACAGGGAACATCTGGCCTGCGTCCAGAAGATTTTGCAGACTTTTGCCCTCGACCAGTTCCATGGTGATGAAGAAGAGCCCGTCTTCTTCGCCAGCGTCAAACACAACTACGATATTGGGATGAGTGAGAAGTCCGGCGGCGCGAGCCTCGGTCTGGAATTTGGCGAGCAGTTCGGCGCGGGTCAGGCCAGTACCTTCTTCAGAGAGGAGAAGGGTTTTTACAGCGACCGCGCGACCGATTACGGGGTCGGTTGCGTGATAGACCACACCCATAGCGCCACGGCCCAGTTCGCCGGAGATTTCGTAACGTCCCGCTTTGGTGAGTGTTGGCATCACGTTCAAGCGCAGCGGCGAAAATACCTGCTTATGAGCATTTTTCGACCGGACACGAGTGTTTGGCCGTGTTTCGGGCTGCGACTATCGGCAACCTACACCCCTGCGCCTGCTTTGAAGCTACCGGGCAAATTTTCATGGGGTCAATCCGTCTACGGTACTACTGTATCGGACTTGCCAAGTAGGACACCCGAAGCACACGAGACGCGTGCTCCGGCGAAGCTGAATCAGCTGTCCACATGCTTTTGCAAAGGAACTTTTCCCGCTGACGATCGATAGACAAAGATGGAATACCCAGTGACGAGAAATACGCCCAGAATCCACCAGATTAATCCGATTGTCAGTCCGTACCTACCTGCTTGCGTGTTTTCAATCGTCAGCGAATATGCGGCATTGCGCGCGGGAAGGACCATGGGGAAAATTCCAAAGACGGCGCTGAGGAGCATTCCAGCCAGATAGCATCCTGCGGCTACGAAGCTGTTCCATTCGTAGCCACGGGCCATCGCCCAACGTACTCCAGCCAAGCCTGCAATTGCGATAAGCGGAAAGACGTAGCCCCAGGGCGCGTTGCGAAAATGCTGTGCAATCGCCGGCTGAACGCGAAAACTCGTGATCGTTACAGCGATGGTTAGCGCAGCGACTAGCCACCAAGCTAGCCGCGCGATGCGGAGAGACCGATCATGAACTGCGCCGGTCGTTTTCACCACAAGCCAAAGGGCGCCGTGAACGATCAGCGCCGCGAGGGCCAGCAATCCGACCACAAGGGTGTACCAATCCAGGATTCCGGTTTCGGTTCCTATCTGAAAGTCAGTCCACAGCGGTTCGAAGAAGTAGCCCGAAGCGTCGAGAGGAACGCCGCGAATGACATTGCCGAGGGCCGCTCCGAAAAAAACGGACAGTAACAAACTTGATGCGCAAAAAAGAAAGTCCCATACCGGATCCCATACTTCGCTGTGGATGTGGTCACGAAACTCGATAGCGATACCACGCAAGATAAGCAGCCAAAGCACGATCATCAAAGGCAAGTAGAAACCAGAGAAGCCGCTGGCATACAAAGCCGGAAACGCGAAATACAACACGCCGCCAGTCGCAATCAGCCAAACTTCATTTCCATTCCAAACCGGCGCGATACTGGAAAGAACCTGCTTTCTTTCTTCGTCTGACCGCGCGACTACAAGGTGAATAGCGCCGGCTCCGAGATCGAAACCATCGAGCAGCACGTAAACCGCAATCATCAGTGCTACGAGCCAGAACCAAAGTGTTCCCATTGTCCGTTCCTAATCGTCCGAGTCCGCCAGAGCAGGTCCGGGCAGATGGCCGGTATGTTCGGGGCCAAGCTCGACTTCACGCCAGCTAAGAAAAAGCCAAAGAATTGCGAGCACCGAATACATCCCCATAAAACCGATCAGCGTAAACCACACACTTCCGGCGCTCACGCGAGGAGATGAGCCTTGTGTCGTCCGCATCAGTCCGTAAATCAGCCAGGGTTGCCGGCCGATTTCCGCCGTAATCCACCCAGCGGTGTTGGCAATGTACGGCAGCGGCACACTGAGCATCAACAACCACAGCATCCAGCGCGATTTGAAAAGTTTTCCCCGGCAAAGCTGCAGAGCCGCCACACCCATCACGGCGATGAAAATCGTCCCTAGCCCGACCATGATGTGATAACTGTAGTAGAGCATTTCAATTCGGTCCGGCCACAGATCTTGAGGAAAATCGTTAAGTCCCTGAATGTTCGCTTTCCATTTTTGATAGGTCAGAAAACTCAGCATGCGGGGAATTTCCATTGGATTATCGAGCTTGCGTTGATCCACGTCGGGTTGGCCCAGAATGGCCAGCGGAGCTCCTTGCTCTGACTGGAAGAGTCCCTCCATTGCGGCCAGCGTTACCGGTTGTTGCGTTGCTACCAATTTGCCTTGCGCATCGCCGGTTGGATAAAGCTGCAGCACCGCGGCCACCACGCCAACAAGCACACCACCCTTTACGAATGTGCGGCCGTACAATTCATCGCGGTGAGTGAGCAGATAGAACGCGCCGACCGCAGCCATTACGAAGCAGCCGGTTTGTACTGCGCCAAGCATGGTATGTGCGTATTGCCAGAGCGCCCATTTGTTCAGCAGCAATCCCCAGAAACTTGCCAGCTCAATTCGGCCATTTGCGCCCACGTGATATGCGACGGGATGCTGCATCCAGGCGTCGGTGGCGACGATAAAATATCCGCTCAACCACGAGCCCAGCCACACGAGAAAGGCGGACCACCAATGCCCGATGCGGCCCAGTTTTTGCTCGCCAAACAGAAATACGCCAAGGAAACTGGATTCCAGGAAAAAAGAAAACACGCCTTCCATGGCCAGCGTTTGCCCAATAACGCCGCCGGCGGATTTCGAAAACTCCGCCCAATTGGTGCCGAACTGAAATTCCATGGGAATTCCGGTCACCACGCCCATGGCAAAATTGATGCCAAAAATTTTCCCCCAAAACCTTGCCGCGCGATTGTAGTGGTCGTCGCCTGTGCGAAGCGCCTTAGTCTTCAGATAAACCAGCAACAAAGCCAGGCCCATTGTCAATTGCGGGAAAATATAGTGAAAGGTGATCGTGAATGCGAAGTGCAGGCGATGAACGTCAACACCGTGTTGCATAGTCGGCCTTTAGCGCGCAAACCCTTAGGGATGCGTCGTCGCAAACGAGTGCGGCGACTAAGCGCGCATAAGAGCCTCCAACATAAGCTTTGCAAGCAATTCCCTGCAAGTTGAATGAGTGCGAAGAATACTCACGACTTGACGAAGTGTGGTTGGCGGCAGGTTGCAGGGTAATGACTGAAAATGGTGCGGCTGGGGAGGCTCGAACTCCCGACCTGCGGTTTAGGAATTCAGAGGGCTGTTTTGATTGGAGTTGAAAATTTCCGATTATATATGCAGTGTTAACCTCTTACGAAGACTGCGTGTTGATTCGTTCTGATTCCTTTTGACTGGTTCTGAGCCGAAAACCATGACACTCTTTTATGACACTCGACAGTCATCGGAAACTACCCTGGTAACGCCAAAACCGAGAAAAACAGACTGGTTGCAACTTGACTTCTCCAGGACGAGAAGAGCAGCATTTGTTCGCTGCCAGATCGAAATGAAGTGGCAGATTACGCACGAGATTCCGGGCGATTGCTATGAGGCGCGAGGAAATCGGGGGCGGAGGGTTTGGAGGAAGTCTTCCCAGGACGAATGGCTCTTCCTGGTGATTTATTAGTCTTCCTCGACGCACCGGAGATTTTGGGGGCCGGATAGTCTCTCGCTGGTAGCGGCGTCTTGAGCACCTGCCAGAGACGTGGGTAGCTATCCGGATTCGAGAAAAACAAATGCGCAGGAGCTTCATCGACCGGCTATTGTTGCCGGCCATTCTGGGCGTAACCACCGTGTTGGCTGCGCTAATTCTTTGGCAACGGCTGCTTGCCGAGCAGCGCGCTACTATCCAAGCCGCGACGAAAGCGCAGACCTTGTTTGTGAAAAACAAAATGGAGTCAGAACTAAACGCTAGAATTCTGCTGTTGAATCGCTTGGCTGGGCGTTGGCAAGCTCGTGTCCTGTCAGGCGATGAAGACAACGAATCGGATGCGGCGCTGTTGATCAGTGGCAACGGCGGCTGTCAAGCTATCGAGTGGGTAGACCCAACATTCCACGTACTGTGGGTGGCGTCAGAGGGATGGAATGAAGCCGATGTGGGCACCGATTTGGGCGCCGATGCGCGTTGGCGTGTGCCCCTCCAGCACGCCGAGGACAGCGGGCGCGTGATGGTTACGCGGCCGGTGGATCTGCAAGAGGGCGGTCGTGGGCTCCTGGTCTTTGTGCCCGTCTTTGCGGAGAACAAGCTCTTGGGCTTTCTGCTAGGCGTGTTCCGTTATCAAGAGCTGTTTTACTCGATCCTCCAAGACGT